>Ga0070734_10000136_pt1 | contig 202186 bp, 187 predicted proteins | sample Coa_R1_8_FD_66444 | JGI IMG/M metagenome (GOLD analysis project Ga0070734, IMG submission 66444) | Surface soil microbial communities from Centralia Pennsylvania, which are recovering from an underground coalmine fire - Coalmine... | ecosystem: Environmental > Terrestrial > Soil >...
CTGCAGGCGGGCGACGATGGGCTTGGGCGTTCCTGCCGGAACGACCACACCCTGCATGAACGCGGCTTCAAGGCCGGACACGCCGGCTTCGGCCAAGGTCGGCACGTCGGGAAGCAGGGACGACCGCTTTCCGCTTGTCACCGCCAGCGCCCGCAACTTGCCGGCCGTGACCTGCGGCACCGCGGTTGCGGACGACGACATCGATTTCGAGGTTTTTCTCGACGATCCGCATCACGTCGTCGCCGGTTCAAAAAGTCCTTGGGCCCGCCGCAATACCCTGAGTTTGGCCGAATTGATCGACGAACCCTGGGTCTTTCCCGAGGGCCAGGTCGTGCGCGGCATCATCGCCGAGGCCTTTCGCGCCCACGGCTTGGCGATGCCCCGCGAGCGCGTCACCTCCGGCACGCTGCACATGCAGCATCACCTGCTGGCGACCGGGCGCTTTCTCACGGTCACGGCAAGCTCAGTGCTCCGATACAATGCCAAGGAGTGGTCGCTCAAAGCCCTGCCGGTCGACCTGCGCGTCAAGCCGCGGCCGCATGCCATCGTGACCTTGAAGAACCGGACGGTCAGCCCGGTGGTCAAACTGTTCATCGATGAACTGAAGACCGTGGCCCGCGCGCAGCCGCAGCTGACGACGGCGACGCGCGCTAACTCTTCGACGGACAAGCGGCAAAGCGGACGGTGACCGGCGCGCCGATCGGCAGCGCCGGCGCGGCTTTGTCGACGGTGAGCACCACAGCGACGACATTCTCGGTATCACTTGCCGCTGCAGAGCCCGCCGGCGCCGGCTTGTTGCGCGTGGTGACCGCCGGGCTGATCGAAGTGACCTGGGCATCCATCGCAGCGCCGGCAGAAATATCGGCCATGATGCTGGCGTGCTGCCCGCTGCAGACGCGCGCGAAATCGCGCAAGCCTACTTCGGCGCGCACGCGCGCCGGCCCTTCGGGCACGATGTGCAGGAGTGGCTGCGGCACCGCGAGACTCAAGAACTGTCCGGCGTTGACGTCGACGTCGAGCACGGTGCCGCCGGCCGGCGCCGCGATCGAGCATTGCGCCAGCCGCGCGCGCGTCGCCTCGAGATCGGCGGCAGCGGCATCGCGCAGCGCCTTGGCGTCGCGAATGTCTTCCTCGCGCGAGCCGGCGCGCAGCAGATTGAGCCGGGCGCGCGCCTCCTCGAGCTGCGCCGCCGCGATGCGCGCATCGCGCTGCACCTCGAGCAGATGCGCGGTGGTGACGGTGACGCCTTCCTGCAGCGTTTCGGCGCGGTGCAGGGTTTTTTTTGCCTCTTCGGCGCGCGCCTGCGAATAGCCGACGACCGCTTCGCCGACCGCGATCTCGTCGGGCCGCGGGCCGTTGCGGAAGCGGTCGTAGGTGGCCTCGGCGGCGGCAAGGTGCGCGGCGCGCGCCTGCACTTCGGCTTCGAGCGGCCGGCAGTCGAGCTTGACCAGAAGCTGGCCGGCGCGGACGCGGTCGCCTTCGTGCACCAAGACCTCGGCGACGATGCCGCCGGCGGCCGAGCCGATCGACAGCGGCAGCCCGGCCCCTTCGATGCGGCCGGGCGCCGTGAACGCGGCTTGCGCGAACAGCGGCGACGGCAACGCAACGCTTTGAATCAACAAAGCTGCCCCGACGGCCATCGTCGGCCTGAGCATGACCCTGCCCTCCGAAACCGCGCGCCACTCACGCCACGCAATTGCAAGCGCCACAGGGTGTCGTAACGCCGTTTAGAGATCAATGGCGAAAAGCTGCGCCGTTTTTGAATGCGCGCCTAATCCTACCAATGCGGATGAAGACGGGCTCGGCCGAGCCCGCCCCCACCTTTGGGCCGGCGCCGCGTGTCGGGAGACGACGGCACGCGCTACGAGGCCGGCACTATACTTGAGCGACGCCTTGCGGACTTTCCACGCTTTAAGCGTTGCGCAGCGGCAGCGCGACAAAGCGGGTGGCGCCGTCGATCTGCACGCGCATCAGGACGTCGTGCTTGCCCTGGGCCTGGGCGGCCTGCAGCGCTTTGACGATGTCGCCCGAGTTGCCGACCGCCTTGCCGCCGACGTCGAGAATAACGGTGCCGACCTTGAAGCCGGCATCGGCGGCGGGACCGTTCGGCTCGACCGCGGTGACGACCACGCCCTTGCCGCCGGCACCGGCGACCGACGCAGCCGGCGCCACGCTCAAGCCGAGATGCGGCACGCCGTGCTGCGGCGTCGGCACCTGTTGCCCGGCATCGGCCCGTCGCTCGTTCGGCATGGTGCCGAGCGTCACCGTGACGGCTTGCGGCTGGCCGTTACGCAGGATGTCGAGCTTCACCGTGCTGTTCGGCGCCATCGTCGCGATCGTGCGAGCAAGATCGCGGGCGTTTTTCACCGCGGCGCCGTTGACGCCGGTGATGACGTCGCCGGCCTGCACGCCCGCTTTGGCGGCCGGAGTGTCGTCCTGGGCGCTGTCGACCAGCGCACCTTCGGCCTTCTTCAGTCCCAGGCTGTCGGCGATCTCGGCCGTGACCGGCTGGATCTGCACGCCGAGGAAGCCGCGCGTCACCGCGCCGTGCTCCTTGAGCTGCGCGATCACGCGCTGAGCGGTGCCGGCCGGAATGTCGAAGCCGATGCCGACCGAGCCGCCGGACGGCGAATAGATCGCGGTGTTGACGCCGATCACGTTGCCCTCGACGTCGAACGCCGGGCCGCCCGAATTGCCTTTGTTGATCGGCGCGTCGATCTGAATGTAGTCGTCATACGGGCCGGAGCCGATGTTGCGGCCCTGCGCCGAGACGATGCCGGCGGTCACGGTGCCGCCGAGGCCGAACGGATTGCCGACCGCGATCACCCAGTCGCCGACCCGCGGCTCATGCTGGGCGAATTGCACGTACGGAAAATCGCTCTTGCCGTCGACCTTGATGAGGGCGAGATCGGTCTTCGGATCGGTGCCGATCACCTTGGCGGTGTAGATCGAACCGTCGTCGGTCGTCACCTGCACCGACTTGGCGTGGTCGACCACGTGATTGTTGGTCACCGCATAGCCGTCCGGCGAGATGAAGAAGCCGGAGCCCTCGCCGACGAGGGTCTGGTGCTGCTGCGGCATCTGCCGCTGTTGATCCTCATCGCCGTCGAAGCCAAACTGGTCGCCGAATTGCCGGAAGAATTTTTCCATCGGCGAGCCGGGCGCGAACGGAATATCTTGGCTGCTGTGGCGCAACCCCGAATTCTGCGCGAGCCCGTCGATCTTGACCCGCACCGAAATAACCGCGGGTTTTACCTTGCCGACGATATCGGCAAAGCTCGCCGGGTGCGGCAGCGCGGTCGTTTCGGCGGCATGTGCCGAAGGCGTGCCGAAAGCAACGTGCGGCAGCTGATAAAAGCCGGGCCCGGCGACCGCCGCAGCAATGCCAAGAGCGGCGACCGAGGCAAGCAGCGCGACGCGGCGGCCGGCGAGTTTCTGTGTTGTGCGGGGTTCGGTGGAATCGTTTGGCATCTTGACAGTCTCCATAGCGGAATGCGGCCCGCGGCCGATTGCGACTGTCACTAAGATGGGCAGATCGAATTACATCGACGTGTCGCGCGGATTAATTCTTGGCAAGGATTAACTCTTGGCAATGTTGGGACTTACGCTTTTAGTCATGGCCGGGCTTGTCCCGGCCATCCACGTCTTTGAGCTTGCTGGAACGTTTAAGACGTAGATGCCCGGCACAAGGCCGGGCATGACGAAGCCGAGTTTGATGGTGGAACGAGATAGACCATTTCACTTCATCGCCGCCGTATCCGAAACAAAACGCTGGCCGAACACCGGCTCCTTGTAGGGCGTCGGCGGCAGCTGCCAGGCGCCGGTCGAGGGCGGCCGCACCTCGGCGTCGACGTGGACGTCGAGCAGATACGGCCGCTCCGCCTTCACCGCGTGCTCAAGCGCGCCGCGGAAATCCTGCGAGCGGGTCACGGTCATCGCCTCGACGCCGGCGGCTTTGGCCCAGCCGGCGAAATCGGGATTGTACGGCTTCTTGTTGGCGCCCTGATGAAACATGGTGCCGTGCTCGCGGCCGCCGAACAGGCCGAGCTGAATGTCGCGGATCGAGACCCAGCCGAAGTTATTCCAGATCACCCAGACCACCGGGATGTCGTATTCGACCGCGGTGCACAGCACGTGCGGCACCATGGAGAAACAGCCGTCGCCGGTGACCGCGACCACCGGCCGGTCGGGCGCGGCGAGCTTGGCGCCGAGCGCGCCGGCGGCGCCGAAACCCATGCCGGAAAAGCCCCACGAATTGAGCATGCATTGCGGCCGCCGCGCCTGCCAGAACTGCATGTACCAATTGTGACTCACCCCGACGTCGCAGCACAGAATGCCGTCGTCCGGCAGCACAGCGCGGCAATCGGCGACCACGCGCTCGGGCCGCAGCGGCGAAGTATGCATCTCGAAATTCGGCCGTACGAACTTGTCCCATTCGGCGCGCCACTTTCCGATCTCAGCCAGCCACTCCCGCGTGGCCGATTTGACGTTCCGGAGTTCGCAATCGGCGAGGAGTTGACCCAGAAACGTACGCGCGTCGGCAACGACAGCGAGATCCGGCGGATAATTGCGGCCGAGCTCGTCAGGATCGACATCGACGTGGATGAGTTTTGTCTGCGGGAAATTCCACGAAAAGCCCGGCAGCCACGACGACGCCGAGCGGTCGTCGAAGCGCGCACCGATGGCGATGACGAGATCGGCGCGGCGGCCGGCTTCGTTGGCCGGATAGGCGCCGTTGCGCCCGATGAAGCCGAGCGACAGCGGATCGCTCATGTCGAAGGCGCCCATGCCGTTCGGCGACGAGATCACCGGAATGCCGAGCCGATGCGCAAACTCGGTCAGCTCGCGGCTTGCTTCCGACAGCGTCATGCCGTGGCCGATGAACAGCACTGGCCGCCGCGCCACCGTGATCATGTCCATCGCACGCGCAATCTGCTCGGGCGACGCGCCGCTGCGCTGCGCGCCAAACGGCGGCGCCGGCGGCGGCAGCTCGACCTCGTCCTCTTCCTGAAACACGTTGAACGGCACGTCGACGTTCACAGGTCCCGGCCGGCCCGACAGCATCGTGGTCATCGCCTGGCGCAAAGCGAGCGGGAGCATGTCGACGCGGGTCGGCTGAAAGCTGCGCTTGACCACCGGGCGCACGATATTGACGAAGTCGGCCTGGAAATGCCGGTTGATCTCCTGAAACGGGCTCCGGTTGAACTGCTGGGTCGGCACGTTGGCGGTGATGGCAAGCAGCGCCGAGGAATCGGTGAGCGCGCAGGCGAGCGGCATGACGATGTTGCAGGAGCCCGGCCCGCACGACGTCAAGGTTGCCACCGGCTTGTGGCGGACGCGGAAATAAGCGTCGGCCATGTGGGCCGCCACCTGCTCGTGGCGCGGCGAGATCAATGTGATGCGATCGCGCGCCGCATAGAGCGGATCGAGCATGCCGACATTGCCATGCCCGCAAATGCCGAACACGTAGGGAATGTCGTTCTTGACCAGATACTCGACGATCAGCTCGGCACCCTTCATGCGCGGCATTGTTTGGTCCTCATCAATCGGGATGACCGCTCGTCGCCGGGAAAGCGGGGACCCAGTCGCTGGATTCCCGCTTTCGCGGGAATGAGCGGATAAATGGTTTACTACGCCGCGATGACTTGCGGCAGGATCGGCGCATCGGCGTCGTAGCGCTTGCCGGCGCGCAGGCAAAAGGCCGGGCGCAGAAGCCGCTCGGCGATCACCCGATTGTCCTCGTTGTCGCGCAGAACAAAGCGGCCGCGGTCGTCGCACAGCACCGAAACATCGGCGGCGTAGCCCGGCTTGAGCGCGCCGAGCCGATCGGTCATGCCGAGCATCTGCGCCGGGTTCGACGTCACCATCGGCACCACGTCTTCGAGCGCAAGCCCGAGCGCCAGCATCGAGCTCATCGCCTGGGTCAGGCTGAAGCGCGCCTGGCCGCGGAACGGATGGTTGTCGTCGTCGTAGTGCTGCGCCGGCGTACCGGCCGGCGCCGGCACCTCGGTGTTGTAGCCGTGCATGTCGGCGCCGAGCGTATGCGGCACGATGCCGGCATCGAGCGCCTTGCGCGCGATGCGGTAGGAGAAATGACTGCCGTGGCCGACGTCGACCTTCAGCCCGGCATCGATGGCGGCGCGGATGACGCTGTGGACTTCGCCGTCGCGGTTGACGAAGCCGCCGGGATGGCGCGTGAACGGATGCGCCAGAATATCGCCGGGCCGCAATTTCGGAATGACGCGCTCCAGGATGGTGTCGGCATCCTCGCCATCGGCGCCGCTTTCCGGCAGGCCCCACAGCGTGCCGAAATGCACGTAGAGCGGCAGGTCGGTGCGCCGCCCGATCTCCGCCGACATTTCCAAAACTTTGATGCCCCAGCGCGCGAAGCCGCCGATCTCGGCGTGGCCCTTGATGCCGCGCACGATGTCCTTGTTGGCATTGGCCGCCGCCACCGTGGCGTCGATATCGACGCCGGCGGGGCTGTAGAGATTGGGGTAGTAGTGGCCCTCCAGCCCGCCGACCAGATAAGCCGAGAGAAACGCCAAGACCTGCGATGCGGCAGGCTCGACGATGAAGTGTCGAAAACCCGGCAAGGTCATGCAGGACGGGCCGCCCTGGTCGATCAATGTGGTGACGCCCGAGCGCACGCCGACCATGTCGGGGTTCAGTCCGAACCGGCCGGTGACATATTGATAGACGTGGGCGTGGGTATCGATCAGACCCGGCAGCACGAGCTTGCCGGCGACATCGACGACTTCGGCCGCGCTCGACGGCAGGATGGTCGCTTCGACCGCGGCGATACGGCCGGCGCGGATCGCGACGTCGTACTGGCCGTCGATGCCCGAGGCCGGGCAGATCACGCGGCCGCCTTTGAGCAGCAGATCGTGTTTTTTCGCGGCGTCAGGCATTTTCAGCCTCGCAGTGTTGGAGTAGCACGCGCTTCATGGCGGAAGATTCTAGGCGAAAACGCCCATCGCCAGCAATCGCGCTACGCGCAAGCCGATCGCGCATTCACGCCGCCTTCGCCCGCGCCAGCGGGCGCAGCAATTGCGGGGTGATGTAGATCGGGAATTGCGCCAGCGCGAAATAGAGCCAGGTCGCATCGGGCAGCACGCCGGCGGTCGCCGCCAGCATCAGTCCCATGTTGCGCTGCGCGACCATGAGGGCGAGCGCGAGCGCCTCGCCGCGGCCGAGCTTGCGGAAAATCAGCATCGTGGCGCCGAGCAAGGCGAAGAACAGCGCGAACGCCAGCGCCAGTATGACGGCGACTTGCAGCGGATCGGCCAAAAAGTCGCCGGCGACCGTGCCCATGACCGCGGCGACGAAGATCAGCATGAGCAGAATATTCACGCCGTCGATCGGATCGCGGTGGCGTTCGATCGCGGCGGCCCCGGCGAAGCGGCGGATCAATGCGGCGACGACCAGCGCGCCGGCGAGGATCGCGAACAGTTTGGTGCCGAGCGCGAGCGGCGACAGCGTCAGCACGCCGCCGAAGAACAAATACGCGAAGGCCGGCGCGGTCAGCGGCACCAGCGCGGTCGAGGCGACCAGCACGACCAGCACCAGCGTGGCGTCGAGGCCCATCAGCGAAGCGAGTGCCGGCGCCGCCATCATCGGCGACGCGACGGCCTGCAGCATGACGCCGAGAAACAGATCGGGCGCATGCGCGTCGAGCCCGGTGCCAACGCAGCCAAGGCCGACGATGAGCGGCACGGCGAGCGTGGTCCAGGCCGTGGCCGCCAGGACGCGACCGGGCCGCCGCAGATGACGGCGCAACGCTGCGCCATCGACCCGCATGAACGAAACGCAGAGTAGAAGAAACACCGCCTCGGCGACATACGGCTTGAACAATGCGCCGAGCGGCGGCACCGCGATGCCGATGAACACCAACGCGGCGAGCGCGCGCGTACCCTGGCGGCCGAGCCAGGCCAGCGCGCGGATCGGACTGTCGAGGGCTTTGCCTGACGCCGAAGTCATTCGGCTTTATGCGGCACCCGCACCGCCGGTGCAAAGCCTGCACCGGCCAGCCCGCCTTTAATTGGCTGCGCTCTTGATCTCGACCCGGCCGACCATGTTGACCAGGCTGTGGGCCATGACCGGGTTGCCGTCATGGTCGATCGCCATGTTGCGCACGATGTCGCCGCCGCCCGGAATGGCCCAGCTCTGAAACGCGTGGCTCACCGGATCGAAACGCACCACGGCGTTGGGCTTGGCGCCGGATTCGACGTACCAGAGCGCGCCCTTGGTTGCGACAATGCCGTAGGGCTGCGATTTCGCGCCGCTCGGCGAGGCGAATTCCTCGACTTTATGGCTTGCCGGATCGAAGCGGCCGAGGTAGCCGCGGGCGAAATCGGTGTACCAGATTTGATCGTCCGGCGTGATTGCGATGCGGCGCGGCCGGGCGGCGGGATCGGGCAGTGCGAATTCCTCGATATGCATGGCGCGGTCGATTTTGGCGATCTTCGGTGCGCCGAATTCGACGAAGTAAATTTCGTTGCTGGAATTGACCGCGATGCCGTACGGGCGCGCATTCGCGGCCGGCGGCTGCGCGAGCTTGATGTCGCCGGTCGCCGGATCGAGCCGGCCGACGAAATTGCCGGCCTGCACGGTGAACCAGATGATGCCGTCGTGGTCGATGACGATGGTGTGCGGGTCGCGCGCGCGCGCATCGGGCAGCCGATACTCTTTCACCTCGCCCGTTCGCGGATCGAGCCGGCCGATGAAGCCGCGGAAATTGCCGGTGAACCAGACATGGCCGGCCTTGTCCTCGACCAGGCCGTGCGGTCCCGATTGCGCATTGACCGGATATTCGCGCATCTGACCGCTCTGCGGATCGAGCCGGCCGAGCTTGTTGGCGAGCTGGCCGGTCCACCAGATGGCGCCGTCATGGGCCACCATCGGATCGTGCGGCCGCGAGCCCGGCGTCGGCACCGGCCATTGCATGATGAACGCCCGCGCCGGCCCGGGCAAAAGCTTTGCCTCCGGGCGCGGCCGTTCCGGAAACGAGCGAATGAGATAGGCGCGAACCGTGTCCCATTGGTCGTCCGGCACCGGGGCGCCGAAATTGCGCATCATCGCAGTGACCGAGAGCCAGCCTTCTGGCGTATAGCCGGCGGTCAGCCGCCCCAGATCGTGGCAGGCGCCGCAAACGCCGAGCACGGTCTGTTTGCCCGGTCCCTCCGGAAAATTCGCTTCAACCCGCGCCGCTTCGCTCTGTTGCTGCGCCAGCGCCGCGGTGGCGGAGCCAACCAGTGCGACCGCGCCGGCCAGCATGAGCAAATGTCTCATGGACCAAGCTTCCGCCTGTTCACCACAAGCCACGTGGCTGCGGAGGATAATAACTCTGGCCGCCCCGTGGCTGCGGATAATAATTCTGGCCGCCGCGTTGGCCGCTGCGCGGGCGCGGCGGGGCGGGTTGGGCACCCCAGCCTGAGCCGAACCAACCGCCGCTGAAAAAGCCGTTGTCCTCCTCGCCGTTACGCCGTGCGACGAGCGTCTCGGGCGAGCGCGCGCGATTCAAAAAGCCGCCCTGTGGCTGGTTGTTCAGCACCACGACAAACTCGGTGCGATAGTTGGTTTCGCTGCTCAACGGCTCGTCCGAGATGGTGATCGAGGACCCCGGCAATGCGGTGGGTGCGATGCGATCGAGCACCTCCTTGGGGAAGGTGATGCGGTCGAGCGCGTCCTTGGCGTTGTCGCCGTCGTCGATCGTGACTTCGGTCCAACGCAAGCCGCCCGCGGCGCGCGCCACCGCCGTGAAGACGTGCGTGCCGAGCGGTTTGTCGGGATTGCGAATCGTGACCGGGAATTCGAGGCTGGTGTCGTACCTCTCGCCGCCGTCCGGCACCCGCTTGTGCGTGTCGCGCCGCACGTAAAGCTTTTGCGTCGCGCGGCTGATGTAGATCGCGGCCGGCTCGAGGGCGAGCGCTGCGTCCGTTGCGGCCTTGGTGGCTTCGACCCGTTTGGCCTCGGTCGCCTTGGCGTTGGCTTCGGCGGCGGCAAGGGTTTCCTGCGCCGACTTGGCCTCGGCCGTGGCCGCATCGAATTGCGCGCGCAATGCCTCGGCTTTGGCGGCGGCCTTCGCTTTCATCTCCTCGGCCCGCGCTGCGGCCTGGTCCGTCTTGGCGGCAGCGAGCACCTTCTCGGCATAGGCGAGCGCGGCGTCGGCGCTTCGCTTGAAGTAGGCGAGCTTGCGCACCGCCGCCTGCGCCGCGACCGCCTGCCGCTTTGCCGGCGCGACGGCTTTCTTCGCCGCGGCGGCCGCCTGGGTCGCCTCCTCCGCTGCGCGGGCGAGCGGTTCGACGCTCGTTGGCAGGGCGTCGATCACCTCCTGCTTCGGCACGAACAGCGCCGGATGAGAAAACGCGACCGGCTCCGCATCGCCCGGCGCGATGATCACCCGCATGCCCATCGGCACCTTGTCGAACAGCTTCTCGGCGAAGCCATAGGGCATCCGCACGCAGCCGTGCGAGGCCGCATAGCCGGGCAGCGGCCCGCCGTGCAGCGCGATGCCGTTCCAGGTGATGCGCAGCATGTTCGGCATCCAGGCATCGTCATAAAGGCTCGAATGGTGGTCCTTGTTCTTCTCCACGACGGCAAAGATGCCGGCCGGGGTTTCGCGGCCTTTCACGCCGGTCGATACCGGCGCGCGCAGGATCCAGCCGTCGGCGTCATAGATGGTCACCTGCTGGTTCTTGATCGACACGATCGCCATGATCGGCTCACCGGCACGGCGCGGAGCCGCCGCCTCGCTCATACGGGCCGGATGGGCCGGTTTCAGCGCGGCGTTGGCGGCTGGCGCCGCGGCCAGGGCGATCAGCGCGGCGGTGGCCGCGAGCGTTCCAATCGTGGCAGCCGGCGATCGTCGGATCGCGGCGTTGCAATGGGCGGGATTGAATCGATTTGTCATGCCACGGATGTTTTCCATTTAAAGGCTTGCCGTCAATCAAAGACTTGCGCCGGGGTTCCCGAAACGGTGCGATTTATGAGGACGCGGCCCCTAATCCCGCAGGCCGGTCTGCTTGAGCAGCGGATAGGTCACATCGCGGAATTCGCGCATGCCGTCGATATAGCGCGGCCAGGACAGCAGCACCCCGTCCAGCCCGATCTTGGACAAGGTCGCAAGGCCGTCGACGATCTGCTCCTTGGTGCCGATCAGCGGAAAGCCGCCCCAGCCGGAGATCATCATCTCGGCCATCGCCTTGCGGCGCTCCTCCGGGTAGTCGCGCTTGTTGATTTCCGCGCCCATGGTGTCGATGACGTTGCGTCCGGCGACCCAATCGCCCTTCTGGTGGACGTAATAATTGTAGAAGTCGCGCGCTTCCTGCTCGGTCTCTGCCTGCACGATGTTGGCGTTGCTCCACACCCGCACGTCGCGGCCATATTCCTCGCGGGCGAGCTTATGGTAGGCGGCGACGTGCGCGGTGTTCACCGCGATGTCGTGGCTGCGGATGTTGGTGAAGACGAGATCGCAGTGCTTGCAGGCAAAATGCCGGCCGCGCTCGGACGAGCCGGCATTCATGATCGCCGGATGCGGATGCTGGATCGGCTTCGGCTGCAGGTAGCCGCCATTGATCTTGTAGAACCGGCCCTCGTGATCGAAACGCTCGTCCGCCGTCCACAGCCGCTTGACGATGCCGAGCCATTCCTCGGCGCAGGCGTAGCGGTCGTCGTGCTCGAGCAGCGACACGCCGAACATTTCCATCTCGGGAAAATTCCAGCCGTTGACCACGTTGAGCGTGTAGCGGCCGTTCGAAATGTGATCGATCACGGTCGACTGCTTGGCGGCGATGATCGGGTGATTGAGCGCGACGTGGGAGGTCGAGACGACGCCGGAATACCGGGTCGAGGCGGCGATGCCCGCCGCCCAGGTGTAGGTCTCGAAGCCCGGCCCCTGCGGGTCGGTGGCGCCGCCAAAGCCGCGCCAACGCGCCACCGGCACCAAGGCCTCGAACTCCATCTCATCGGCGAACTGCGCCAAGGTCACCGTGTTGGGCCAGGTGATGTCGAGCCGGCCGTCGAGGTCCGCCATGACGCAGCCGGAATCCAGATTGGTCTGGAAGGTGCCGAGCTTGAGGCGGCGCCCGCCCAAGGCCGGGTTGGTGGCCAGGCGGTCTTTTTGATGCGCTCTGAGCGGGTTAGTGCCGACCAACGACTTTAGTCCAACTTGATCTTTACGCGCCCGCCGCCCGATAACCTTGGCCGCCGGGCCAAATAAAGGGGGCGTCGCCCGTGACTTTCCGGCGGCTGCGGCATTGTCCGTAGCGGCGGATCGCAAGCAAAACGCGGCTTTTTGATCGTTCGAACGATCAAGACTGCCGCAGCGACCTGCCGAGGAGCCAACCCCGCCGTCTGCAGAGTATCGAACAAGGGAGGTCGATGTGACCAGTGGTAAAAAGCCTTCACACCATGGACTATCGCGCCGCCGCCTGCTGCGGCAAGCGGTCGCAACCGGAGTACGACTTGGTGCAGGACTCGGCGTCCTGTCGCTCGGTCCGCGCGGTTTTGAGATCATTTCGCCTGCCGCCGCGCAGGGCGCCGCCGGCGGCCATCCGCCGCTCGGCACCTGGCCGGCGGGCTCGCAGGGCGACACAGTCTATATCGGCGCCGCGGTGCCGCGCACCGGCCCCTACGCGGTGCAGGGCGAGGACGAGCTGAAAGGCTGGCAGCTCGCCGTCGAACACATCAACAACGGCGATCCGCTGTTGCAGAAGATCGCGCCGAAGGTCACCAAGGGTCTCCTCGGCAAGAAGGTCAGCCTGCTGGTCGCCGACTCTGCGGCCAAGCCGAACGACGCGGTGCAGGAAGAGCAGACCTTCATCAACAACAACAAGATCATCCTGATGACCGGCTCGACCTCAAGCGCGGTCGCGGTGGCGCTCAACAAATTCGCCCAGCGCGAGAAGGTGCTCTACGTCACCGGCATTTCCGGCTCGAACGACACCACCGGCAAGGATTGCGTGCGCTACGGCTTCCGCCAGAATTTTTACGGCGAGACCGCCGCCAACGCGATCGGCCCCGTGCTCCTAAAAGTGTTCGGCAAGAACAAAAAGTCGGCGTTCATGACGCCGGACTACACCTACGGCCATACCGTCACAAAATCGGTGAACGACTATCTGACCAAGAACGGCGGGTGGACCATGGTGACCAACCAAGTCTCGCCGCTCGGCACCCAGGACTTCAGCCAGTACCTCACCAACATCGCCAATTCCGGCGCCGAAGTCCTGCTCAACGTCAACTGGGGCCGCGACGCGGTGCTGTCGATCCAGCAGGCCAAGCAGTTCGGCATTCTGCCGAAGATGAAGCTGGTGATTCCCTACCAGATACCGTTCATCGCCAAGGAAGTCGGCGCGGAACTCACCGAAGGCGTCTACGCAGCGACCGATTTCTGGTGGACGTTGGAAGACAAGTATCCGCTGGCCAAGATGTTCGTCGATGCGTTCTACAAGAAGTACAATTACCGGCCGGAATGGGGCGCGGAGAACTCCTACATGTCGTTCGCCATCTGGGCGCGCATGGTCTCGGAGGCGGGATCGTTCTACCCGGCCGACGTCATCAAGCAGTACGAGAAGGGCGAAACCTTCCCGTCCGTTGTCGGCGACGTGCATTTCCGGCCGGAGGATCACCAACTGGTGCGCCCGGTGATCATCGTCAAGGGCAAGGCGCCGAAAGACATGAAGAACAACGAGGATTATTGGGAAGTGACCGAGGTCGTGCCGGGCGAACCGCTAATGCAAAAACCCGACGCCTTCGGCTGCAATCTCGGCGACTACACCTGAGCGCTGCCTGGGAGCTTTCGCCACAGCGCGATGCGGCGAAGGCTCCTTGAACGGCCGCGAGCGCGACCTCGTGGCGCTTGCGCATCGGAACGGAACACGTGCATGCCCGGCGCCCACCGCCGGGCATCACGGCGTTCATAGGATGGAGAAAGTGCGGGTTACCGCATGATCAATTGGGCCAATTTCATTTCGCAGTGCTTTAACGGCCTGGTGCTCGGCGCGCTGCTGGCGCTGATCGCATCGGGCCTGACCATCATTTACGGCACGCTCGGCGTGCTCAATCTGGCGCACGGCGCCATGTTCATGCTCGGCGGCTATGCGGGCTGGTTGACCTACACTTACACGGGCTCGTTCGTCGCCGCGGTCATTGCCGGCGCGCTGTTCGTCATGCTGGTCGGCGTCGTGATGGAGCGGGTTGTCATCCGCTATTTCTATACGCGGCCGCACGAAGACCAGCTCCTCGTCACCTTCGGCATCAGCATCGTGTTCGTCGAGACCATCCGCTTCTTCTTCGGCAGCCTGTCCAAAGCCGTGCCGCCACCCGCCCCGCTGGTCGGCATCACGCCGCTCGGCTTCATGTTCTATCCGACCTACCGGCTGGCGCTGCTCGGCATCGTCGCGGTGGCGCTGCTCGCGCTCTACCTCGTGCTCTACCGCAGCCGCATCGGCATGATCGTGCGCGCCGGCATCGAAGATTCGGTGATGGTCGATTCGCTCGGCATCGACGTCTACAAGATCTTCATGCTGGTGTTCGGCATTGGTGCCATGGCGGCGGGCTTTGCCGGCATCGTCAACGCGCCGGTGGTGTCGATTGCGCCCGACATCGGCGAAGGTATTTTGGTGCAGACTTTCGTGGTCGTCGTCATCGGCGGCGTCGGCTCGTTTCCCGGCGCCGTGCTCGGCGGCCTGATCGCCGGCGAAATCATCAGCATCACCTCGATGTTCAACCCCGGCTATTCGTACGTCATGCTGTTCGTGGCCATGACCTTGGTGCTGGTGCTGCGCCCATACGGTCTTCTCGGCACCGCGGGGCGCGAGTGATGCGCCAGGTGATGCGCCGGCCGGGATCGTTCGCCATCGAGCTCTTGACGGCGCTCGGGCTCATTGCCGCGCCGCTCATCCTGCCTTACCTCGGTTTCACGCCGACCACGATCAATCGCATTCTGGTCTGGGGCCTGTTCGGCATCGGCTTCGACATCCTGTTCGGCTTCACCGGCCTGTTGTCGTTCGGCCAGTCGGCATTCTTCGGCACCGGCGGCATGGTCGCCGCCTATCTGCTGACGGTCGTGAACTATCCGGATGTCATCACCGCGCTGTTCATCGGCATGATCGTAGCCGGCATCGTCGGATTTCTGATCGGGCTGATCGCGCTGCGCCGCACTGGCATCTACTTCGCCATGATCACCGTGGCGATCGCGGAAGTGTTTTATTTCGTCGAGTTCAATCCGCTGTCGGAATATACCGGCGGCGAAAACGGCCTGCCCGGCGTGCCGACCCCGGTGCTCAGTCTCGGCTTTACCCACATCCGCTTCGACAACGATCGCTCGCTCTACGTCTTCCTGGCGTTCTGGTTCTTTGTCGGCATGGTGATTGCGCTACGCATCGTGCGCTCGCCGGTCGGCGTGATCTTGAGCGCGATCCGCGACAACCCGCTGCGCGCCTCGGCGGTCGGCCACAACGTTCATGGCTATAAACTGACCGCGTTCGTGGTCGCGGCCGCCTATGCCGGGTTCGCCGGCGGCCTGCTCGGCGTCATGCAAGGCTTTATGCCGCCCGACGCGTTCACCTTCGACACGTCCGGCCAATTGGTCATGCAGACGGCGATCGGCGGCGCCGGGACATTGTTCGGCCCGCTGGTCGGCGCGGCGGTCTGGCTCTATCTCAGCGACTTCCTGCAGACCACGCTGCAACTCGGCGCCACCTGGAAGCTGGTGCTCGGCCTGATCTTCGTGCTGCTGGTCTGCTTCCTGCGCCGCGGCCTGATCGGCGGCCTGAAGGACCTTTATGTGCTGATCGCCGAGCGCAGCACCAAGACAAGTGAGCCGGCAGAGCTTGCGCCGCTGCCCGCGCTGACGCCGGAGGAAGAAAAGGTCACGCGGCTGGCGCTCGCCAAGGAGCCGGCGCCCGCGCCGATGCCGGCGCTGCATCGCCAGGACGACGATGCCTATTCCGGTCCTATTCTCCAGGCGACGAGCCTGAGCAAGCGCTTCGGCGGGCTCGTTGCGAACAGCAACATCGATTTCACCGTCGCGCGCGGCGAGCGCCGCGGCATCATCGGCCCGAACGGCGCCGGCAAGACCACGTTCTTCCGGATGCTGACCTGCGAAATGGCGCCGACCTCCGGCCGCATCGTGTTTCGCGGCCGCGACATTACCGGCTTGAACGTGACCGACGTCTGCCAGCTCGGCCTGACCAAGAGCTATCAGGTCAACCAGCTGTTCAGCGGGCTCACGGTCCGCGACAACGTCATCATCGCCGCGCTCGCCGAGCTGCGCGGCAAATTCCGCCTCGACATGTTCCGCAGCCTGCGCCGCATTCCGGGCCTCGACGAGCAGGTCGACCACACCTTGGCGCTGGTCGATCTCACCGGCCGCGCCGACCGTCCCGTCGCCGCGCTTGCCTACGGCGAAAAGCGCCGCCTTGAAGTCGGGCTGGCGCTGGCCAGTTCGCCGAGCCTGCTCCTGCTCGACGAGCCGCTCGCCGGCATGAGCCCGGCCGAGCGCATCGAGATGGTCAAGCTTCTGAAATCGATCGGCCAGGGCCGCACCATGATCATCATCGATCACGACATGGATTCGCTGTTCGAGCTGGTCGAGCGCGTCACCGTCCTGCAGGAAGGCCGCGTGCTGGTCGAAGGCACGCCGGCCGAGATCAAGGGCAACAAGGCGGTGCAGGACGCCTATCTGGGCGGAGTGCGCGCCGCATGAGCCTGCTCGAGGTCGAGGGCCTCAACACCTATTACGAGGATTCGCACATTCTGTTCGACGTAGCGCTGAAGGTCGAGCGCCACGAGGTGGTGGCGCTGCTCGGCCGCAACGGCGCCGGCAAGAGCACGACCTTGAAAAGCCTGATGGGCGTGGTGACGCCGCGCACCGGTTCGATCCGTTTCGACGGCCAAGAAATCGCCGGGCAAAAAAGCCACGCCATCGCCCGCGCCGGCATGCAGCTGGTCCACGAGGACCGCCGCATCTTCGGCAGCCTCAACGTCGAGGAAAACATCATGCTCGCCGGCCTCACCGCGCAAAACCGCTGGCCGCTGGAGCGCGTCTACGCGACGTTTCCGCGGCTCAAGGAACGGCGCGGCAGCCGAGGTACCGACCTCTCCGGCGGCGAACAGCAGATGCTGGCGATCGCGCGCGCGCTGGTGCGCGAGCCGAAGCTGCTCTTGCTCGACGAGCCGTTCGAGGGCCTGGCGCCGGTTATCGTACAAAACCTGCTCACCACCTGCCGCAAGCTTGCCGACGAGGGCCAGACCATCCTTTTGGTCGAGCAAAATATTTCCGCGGCCATGCTGCTCGCCGACCGCGCCTACATCATCAACAACGGGCACATCGTCGAGACGCACACCGCCCAAGCGCTACGCGACCAGCCCGAAGTGCTGCACCGGCATTTGGGCGTGTAGCGTTTGCAATCACCGCATTTCAAAAATTCGGGAACGGCGATGCCTCGCCGTTCCCGTTAACCAGATCAAACGTGATCGCCGACGGCTACGCCATCAGGCTGCCTTTGCGGTCGCTGCGTCTTCCCAGATTTTCATCTGGCGGGTTTCCGGCATCAGGAACAGGCCCAGCACGAAGGCGATCGCAGGCACCACGATCGGGTAGATCAGCGCATAGCCGAGGCTGCCCGTCGCCGCGTAGGCCGCGGTGGTGATAAACGGCACCAATCCGCCGCCCCAGCCGTTGCCGATGTGATACGGGACCGACACCGAGGTGTAGCGAATCCTGCTGGGGAAATATTCGGCCAGGAACGCCCCGATCGGGCCGTACACCATCCCCACATAGGCGACGAGGATGGCCACGATGAGAACGGCAGCCGGATAATTGACGGCGCCCGGCTTGGTCACCGCACCAAGCCAGGAATACAGCGGGTAGTAGGTCACCGCCGCGAGCAGGAAGCCCGCCAATATCACCGGCTTGCGGCCGATAATGTCGGACAGCCAGCCGAACAGGATGAGGGTCGGCGTGCCAATGATCAAACCGGCTCCCACGATATAGGCGGTGGTCAGCGGGTCGAGCTTGGAAACCGTTCCGAGAAAGTACAACGCCCAGAACTGGCCGCTGTACCAAACCACGCCCTCGCCGAGCACGATGATGGTCGCGATCAGCACGAACTTGATATTGGTGCTGAGGAACGCCTCCTTCCACGGGTTTTTGGTCATCGCCCCCTTGGCCTTGATCTCCTCGAAGATCGGCGATTCCTGGAAGTTGACCCGGATATAGTAGGCGATCAGCATCAGCACGAACGAGAACAGGAACGGAATGCGCCACGCCCAGTCGTTGAACGCGTCATTGCCGAAATAGGTGCGGGTGGCGATGATCACGAGGAGCGACAGCACGATCCCGAGTGTCGGCGAGGTCTGTAGCCAGCCGGTATAGTAGCCGCGGCGTTCATCCGACACGTGCTCGGCGACGTAGGTGATGGCGCCGCCGTATTGGCCGCCCAGGCAGAGCCCCTGGATGATCCGCAAACCGAACAGGATGAACGCGGCGGCGATGCCGATCTGCTGGAAGGTCGGGACCAATCCGATCGCCCCGGTGCCGAGCGCCATGCCGCTCAACGTGACGAGGAAGGTGTATTTGCGGCCGACGCGGTCGCCCATCCAACCGAACAGGAATGCCCCCAACGGACGGATCAGGAACCCCGCGGTAAACAGCGCGATCGTGCTTAGCAATGCCGCGACGGGGTGGCTCTTCTCGAAGAATTTGGCCGCCAAGACCGCGGCCAAGCTCCCGAAAATATAGAAGTCGTACCATTCGATGACGTTGCCGCCGGCCGCAGCCGTGATGACGCGGCGGAAATTCGCTGGAACGTGCGCTACCATGTGTGTCTCCCCCTACGGGCCGTGCCGGCGAACCAGCCGTGCTTCGCAGCCCCGAGCCGTGCGCGTGAAGGCGCAGGAGAGAACGTTAATCGCCTCGTTCGGACCTGTCTATCAGACGTTCGTCAAAATCCATCAATGTCACTTCGGGTACCCGCCAGAGCGGACGCAACGCACCGCACAATGAATTAAGACTTTGATTCAATGAACAACTTATCCTTCGATCCCGCAATGAAGCAGAAATCCGCGCCGCGGCGCAATCCACCCGTTACGCCGTCTTCGCCACTTTCAGTCCCAGTTCGGCGATCATGCGCTCGCGCATGATGAATTTCTGGATCTTGCCGGTCACTGTCATGGGGAATTCATCGACGAACTTGATGTAGCGCGGCACCTTGTAGTGGGCGATCTGGTCGCGGCAGAAGGCGCGGATTTCCTCTTCGTTGGCGCTCATGCCGGGGCGCAACCGTACCCAGGCGCAAATCTCCTCGCCATAGCGGTCGTCGGGCACGCCGATGACCTGGACGTCCTGGATTTTCGGGTGACGATAAAGAAATTCCTCGATCTCGCGCGGATAGACGTTCTCGCCGCCGCGGATCACCATGTCCTTGATGCGGCCGACGATGTTGCAATAGCCCTCGGCATCGATGGTGGCGAGGTCGCCGGTATGCATCCAGCGCGCCGCGTCGATCGCCTCGCGGGTGCGCTCCTCGTCGCCCCAATAGCCGAGCATGACGCAATAGCCGCGCGTCAACAATTCGCCCGGCGTGCCGGGCGGCACGATGCGGCCCTGGCTGTCGACGATCTTGACCTCGATGTGCGGCTGAATGCGGCCGACCGTGGAAACGCGGCGCTGCAGCGGGTCGGTGGTCGAGCTTTGGAACGACACCGGGCTCGTTTCGGTCATGCCGTAGGCGATGGTGATCTCGTTAAGATGCATCTTGTCGACGGCGCGCTTCATCACCTCGATCGGGCACGGCGAGCCGGCCATGATGCCGGTGCGCAGGCTGTTCAGATCGAAGCGGGCAAAATCCGCATGGTCGAGCTGGGCGATGAACATGGTCGGCACGCCGTGGAGCGCGGTGCAGCGCTCCTCGGCGACGGTCTGCAGCGTGGTCAGCGCATCAAAACCCTCGCCGGGAAACACCATGCAGGCGCCGTGCGTCACCGCGGCGAGGTTGCCCAAGACCATGCCGAAGCAATGATAAAGCGGCACCGGAATGCAGAGCCGGTCCTGCGGCGTGAGCCGCATCGCCTCGCCGATGAAAAAGCCGTTGTTGAGGATGTTGTGGTGCGACAGCGTCGCGCCCTTGGGAAAGCCGGTGGTGCCCGAGGTGAACTGGATGTTGATCGGCTCGTCGAATTGCAGGACCGGCGCGAGTTCGGCGATGCGTTTTTCCTCCGCGGCGCCGCCGCGTGCAGCGACGTCGATAAAACGCAGACAGCCAGGATGATTGCCTTCGCCTAGCACGACGACGGCGCGCAGCGCCGGCAGCCGCGCCGCTTCGAGCTTGCCCGGCGTGGTGCGGCCGAGCTCGGGCGCCAGCTCGCGCAGCATGCCGATGTAATCGGAGCTCTTGAAACGCTCCGCCAGGATCAGCGCCTTGCAACCGACCTTGTTGAGCGCGTATTCGAGCTCGGCCACGCGGTATGCCGGGTTGATGTTGACCAGGATGAGCCCGGCTTTGGCGGTGGCGAACTGGGTCAGCACCCACTCGCTGGTGTTGGGTGACCAGATGCCGATGCGCTCGCCGGGATTGAGCCCGAGCGTCAACAAGCCCGCCGCGAGCTTATCGACGGCGGCTTTGAGTTCCGCGTAGCTCATCCGCACGTTCTGATGGCGCACGATCAGCGCCGGCCGGTCCGCCCACTGGGCCGCGGCGGCATCGAAGAACCGGCCGATGGTCTCGCCGATCAGCGGCTTGTCGCTCGCCCCATGGACGTAACTCTGCGTGAGCGCCGTCATGACGGTTTCCTCCGGTGTACTTTAAATTTGCACCATTATAGCCGTCATGCTCGCGCTCGTCGCGGGCATCGACGTCTTTCCGCCCAGTCTAAGCCAAAGACGTGTATGGCCGGAACAAGTCCGGCCATGGACAGGGCATGCGTTGCGACCAACTTATTTGCCGCGCCGCTTCACCCGCCGTACCAGATAATCGAAGTTGATCTGGAACTGCTCGGGCTGGCCGATTTCGCTTTTGAGCTGGGCGATGTCGGCCGGCGGGAATTCCGGCGCCGGGTCGCCGGCCGCCTCGACGGCGAGCTGAACCATGGCGGCGTTCTCCAGCATGATGGCGCTAACCACGGCTTCGGCGATGTCCTTGCCGGTCACGACCGGCCCGTGATTTTTCAGGAGCACGGCGCGGTGCGGGCCGAGCGCCTTGGCGACGCCGGCGCCGAGCGCATGGCTGCGAATGAGCGCGATGGTGCCGGTGTAGAGGCCGAGCGCATCGGCAAACAGCGCGCCGGGCTGGCTGTAAGCACGCATCGGCCGGCCGGTCGAGGACAGCGCCACCGCATAGGGCGAATGGGTGTGGATCACGCAATTGACGTCCGGGCGCGCCTTGAAAATTTCCGAATGGATATAGACCTCGCTGTGCCGGCGCGCCGTGCCGGCCACCACTTTGGCCTCGAGATCGATGGTCAAGATGTTGGCAAAAGTGATCTCGTCGAGGCCCATGCTGTGCGGCTTCATGAAGAACAGTTTTGGATTGCCAGGCACGCGCACCGAAATGTGGCCGCGGGTAAAGTCGTCATGACCTTCGGCAACCAAAACCTTGCCGGCCAGGATCAATTGCTGCTTGATGTCGCGATGTGCATTCGTTGCTGTCTTAGCCATCTCACCTGTCCGTCATTCTCTGCTTTGCGCGCAACGCGCGGACCGCATGATGATGCGGCATGCGCCCTATCGCAAGCGAATGGCGGGTTTTGCGGCAGGTCGGCAACAACAGGCGTTGCGGCGAATATCTTGCCGGCAATGACGAGGGACCCGTAGAGCAGCGGCGCGAGCTTGGTGATTCTGAGGAGCCAAGTCGGCTTCATGATGGCGTTTTCCGGCAACGGCCGTCACCCGCGGACGGCTATCACTGCTCTTGTGCCAGGGGAGCATTGGCGTATTGGTCGTGCGGCTCGACAACGCTGCCGCAACAAAGCGCGTCGTTCGCGACGTTGCGCCACTCGGCGATCCTGGCCCGCGCCATGTCGCGCTGCGCGGTTGTCAGCCGCCGCAAGGCGCGCTCGCGAAACGCGACTGCACTCATCTCGCCGCCGTCGATCGACAACTCGCACCAGAAGAAAGCCGTCTGGTAATCGCGGTGAACGCCCTCGCCCGCCAGATGCATCGCGCATAGCGCCGATTGGGCCGTCGCATCGCCGCGCCGGGCGGCCTGGAAGTACCAGTGGGCAGCAGCGTTCGCGTCGCGCGGCACGCCTTTGCCTACGCGCAACAGGTAAGCCAACGAAGCCGCCGACCTGGCATCGCCCGCTTGCGCCAGCGCGGCCCAAATAGTCTTCGCGGCTGCATATTCCCCGAGATCGTAAGCGCGCCGCCCGTCCTCGAAGGTCTGTTCGGCGGCCGCCCCTGTGCAGAGCAAGACGAATGGCAGGAACGCGCAGACTGCCAGCTTGAGCTTGTCGATCACGACCAACCTCCGTCCGCTCGGAAAGGCCATAAAACGGCCGACGCGCTGCAAAATGGCGCGGCGAGAGCGGGCGGTCTGTGCCGCGGGTCACTCCGCGGACTGGCAAGCTTTAACGGTGGTCGAAAGCGTGATAGCGCTCGGCTTCGCACGCCTGCGTATTGCCGCGTCATTCGCCACCGACCGCTGTTATGAGTTCCTCCAAACCCACCTTCATCGACAAGCACGGCCTATGGACCGACGACGAGCGCCGCGAGGCGGCGGAGATCGCGCGGCGCGTCGAGACCGATAATCTGCGTTATGTGCGGCTCGCCTGGAGCGACACCCATGGCTATTCGCGGGCGAAGACGCTCACGGTGCCGGCGTTTCTCTCGGCGTTGAACGGCGGCTACAACATCGGCGTCGCCACCACGACGCTCGACGCGGCCGGCGCCCGCGTCTTCGCCTCGTTCACCCGTGGCGGCGGCATGGGTCTCGACGAGATGACCGGCTCGCCCAATCTCACCGTGGTGCCGGACCCGTCGACCTTCCGCGTGCTGCCGTGGGCACCGGGCGTCGGCTGGATTCTGTGCGACGAGTATTTCAACGACGGGCGGCCGTTTCATTTCGCGCCGCGCCAGCTACTGCGTAGCGCACTGCACAGGCTCGAAGCGCATGGCCATGCCAGCGTCATCGGCACCGAGATCGAATGGTATCTGCTGCGCGTCGCCGACGCCCATTTGAGCGCCGACAATATCGGCGCGCCCGGCACGCGTGGGCGTCCGATCCGCACCGTCCCGGCCGAGCCCGGCTATCACTATCACTCCGAATCCAACATGGATTTGATGCAGGGCGTGTTCGACGCGCTCGGCGACGCCTTCGATGCGCTCGGCCTCGGATTGCGCTCGATCGAAAACGAATGGGGCCCCGGGCAGGTCGAGTGCACCTTCGCGCCGCAGCCGGCGCTGCAGGCCGCCGACAACGCCTTCCTGTTTCGCACCGCCACGCGCCAGATCAGTCGCCGGCTCGGTTATTTCGCGACCTTCATGTGCCGGCCGGCGCTCAAAGGCTTTTATGCCAGCGGCTGGCATCTGCATCAGTCGCTGGTCGATGCGGCAAGCGGCAAGAATCTCTTGATGCCGCATCCGATGGGCGGGGCGCTGTCGTCGCACGGCTTGGGTTATTTGGCCGGCTTGCTACAGTACGCCGCGCCCTGCACCGCCTTCGCCACGCCGACGGTCAACGGCTATCGCCGCTTCCGTGCCAATTCGCTGGCGCCCGACCGCGCCGGCTGGGCGTGCGACAACCGCGGCGCCATGATCCGCCTGCTTGGCGGCGCCGACGATCCGGCGACACGCTTCGAAAATCGCACTGGCGAACCCGCGGCCAATCCGTATCTTTATATCATGTCGCAAGTTATCGCCGGATTCGCCGGCATCGAAGAAAAGCGCAACCCGCCGCCGGCCGATAACGAACCCTACCTCGCCGACCGGCCGCTGCTTCCGAAAAGCCTGGCCGAAGCGCTCGACGCGCTCGACAGGGAGCCGTTGTTCCGGCGCGAACTCGGCGATATTTTTATCGACTACTTCGTCGCCCTCAAACGCAGCGAGTGGACGCGCTACCAGCGCGCGCTCGAGGACAGCAAGGAAGCGGGCGACGAGCCGACCACCTGGGAGCAGAACGAGTATTTCGACTTCTTCTGATGGCGAATTGCGAATGGCGAGTAGCGAATGGAAGTAGCTCGGACGATCACCTGCCCCCCATTCGCCATTGGCTATTCGCCATTCGCACGAGAAGCCGAAACTCAAAGCACAGCTAAGGCCGCATACCATGACGGCGCTTGAAAAAGTCACTCCCCCGCACGGCCGGCTCGATGCCACCGCGCTCTACGACTGGGACCATCTGGTGCAGGAGGACCGCGCCCACCGGCTGATCTACACCGATCCTGCCATTTTCGAAGCCGAGATGACCCGCATCTTCGGCGGCACCTGGACCTATCTGGCGCACGAGAGCGAAATCGCAAACGACAACGATTTCATCACCCGCCGTCTCGGTCTGCGTCCGCTCATCATCGTGCGTGACGGCAGCGGTAAAGTCCGCGCGCTGTATAACCGCTGCACCCATCGCGGCACCACGCTGTGCCGCTTCGACAAAGGCAACGCCAAATCGTTCCAGTGCCCGTATCACGGCTGGAATTTCCTCAACACCGGCAAGCTGCGCGGCGTGCCGTGGCCGGACGGCTATGCCGAGGACATGCGCGATCCGAAATATAATCTCGCCCAGGTGCCGCGCATCGAATCCTATCGCGGCTTCATCTTCGGCACGCTCAATCTCGACGCGCTGCCGCTCACCGAGCATCTCGGCCCGATCGCCAAGCTGATCGACGAATGGCTCGACCGCAATCCGGGCGGCAAAGTCGTGGTCTGCGAGGCCAACCGCTTCCGCTTCAAGGGCAACTGGAAGCTCGCCTACGACAATTCGTGCGACGGCTATCACGTCGCCTATTCGCACCGCTCGCTGCTCGAGACCGAGAACCGTTTCGCCGGCGAGAACGCCAAGGGCATGGCGTATTACCGCAATTCGCCCGACACCCAGGCGATGTACATGCGCTACACCGGCCACGGCAACCACTTCAAGGACAAGCGGCCGAACCTGGAACAGCGGCCCGGCGGGCTGTGGGCGCTGGAAAGCGCGCATCCCGGCATGGAGCATTACGAAGCCGAATTTCTGCGCCGCTACGGCGAGCGCGCCTTCGCGCTGCTTGATCTCGCCGGCTCCGAGCCGGTCAACATCAACGTGTTTCCCAATTTCTCGCTGCTCGGCAACCACATCCAGGTATTCGAGCCGCTGTCCGTCGGCGAGACCAACGCCATCTGGTACGGCACCATGGTGGTCGACGACGGCACGCTCGGCGCTGAGGCCACGACCGACATCAACGCGCTGCGCATGCGCACCCAGGAGGGATTTCCGAATTTCGGCGAAGTCGACGACATCGCCAATTTCGAGCAGATCCAGCGCGGCCTGATGGCCGTCGAGGACGAGTGGGTCTACATGCATCGCGGGCTGGGCATTCCCGGCCGCGTTCAGCGCCACGACGACGGCACCATCACCGCGCCGGCGACCGACGAAGCGTTCATGCGCGAGCACTTCAAGGAATGGAAGCGGTTGATGAAGACCACGCAAAATCTCGCCATCGCGCGCGAGCCATGACATGAACGCTCCGACCGCCGCGGCCGATCCGTCGCACAGCTCCTTTTACGTCAACGACGCGCTCTACCGCGAGCTGGTCGGCGATTTCACCGGCTGGCAGGACGACGCACGCACGGTGACCGATCTTGCCGAGCGCGATGCGTTCCGGCGCCTGCTCGAGCGCGAGGCACGGCTACTCGACCAGTTGCGCTACGACGATTGGCTCGCGCTGTACACGGCCGAGTGCATCTATTGGGTGCCATCGACGCCGCAGGCCGGCGATCCGCGCCGCGAGATTGCGGTGATGTTCGACGATCGGCGCCGACTCGAAGACCGCGTCTATAGGCTGCGCACCGGCTTCGCCTGGTCGCAGGCGCCGGCCTCGCGCACCGTGCGGCTGATCGCCAACGTCGAGGTTTTCGCCACCGCGCGCGACGACGTGCGCATGCTGCGCTCCAATTTTCTGATCAGCGAATTCTGGGACAACGAAACGCGCACCCTCACCGGCTGGGCCGGCCACCGCGTGATGCGCGACGGCGCCGGCGCCAGCTGGAAAATCGCCGCCAAGCAGGTCAACCTTATCGACTGCGACCAATGCATCCGCAACCCGAGCATTATTCTTTAGCGGCGCGTCGTCTCCTCGCAGTCACGCTCATGCGGAGCATGTTCTCACTGAGCAACATTGCACAACACGATATAATTCGCCGATCCATCCGAATACAGTAAGCCCAGATTATTGCCCGGGGCGGTCGCTGTGGGCAGCCATTCCATCGCCCGCGCGCGAATGCCGGGGACCGCATCGGTTCCGTTGGCGAACGCCTCGGGCGACGACTGCGCCTGCTTTTGCAGGGCAGCTTCGGCTTCTGGAACGGCATAATAGCAACTCAAATGGTTGACAGTGCCCGGAACGTTCGTGCCCCCTTGGCACAACGCTATCAAGCTCGTCGAGATGGTCTGTTTGCACGGAGCGATTTTCGTCGAGTCAACCGTGCACGTAAGCGGTGTCGGACCGCCGAAAAACTGGCAGTTGAACACGGCCGCTTGCAGCGGCAAATTGAGCCCGAGCAAAAGCGACGTTGCGGCAGCGATCGTACGCATCTCCTGGCCCCCCTCATTATCTGGCCTGTGTTCGAGGACTGTCCGCCTGTTCGGCATCAACCGAAACCACAGGCGCACGTCTACAACTATAGGTGAGGCATGCGCCGCATGTCAAACGAATGCTACACATTTGGAGGATTTCGTGATTTATGCGCAACGCGCTGAAGAAAGTCCGTCTTCATGTCAAAGCTGAAACTCACCCTCGCCTGCGGCCGCTATGACCGCACCCAGCCGCTGATCGACGGCCGCGTCGAAGTCGAAGGCGTCGATCTCACGTTCCTGCCGCTGCGGCCGGGCGAGACGTTCTGGCGCATGCTCAATCACGGCGAATTCGATGTCTCCGAGATGTCGCTGTCGTCCTACACGATCCTGCGCTCCGAAGGCGACACGCGCTTCATCGCCGTGCCGGTATTTCCGTCGCGCGTGTTCCGGCATTCGGCGGTGTATCTGCGCGCCGACAGCAAGATCGCAGCGCCGGCGGAGCTGAAGGGCAAGCGCGTCGGCGTCGCCGATTATCAGATGACCGCGGCGGTTTGGGCGCGCGGCTTTTTGTCGGACGATTACGGCGTCAAACCGGAGCACATCCACTGGGTGATCGGCCGGCCGGTCCGTACCATCAAACCGCCGCCGGACATCACTTGCGAGTTCATGCGGCAGGACACCACGCTCGAAGCCATGCTCGAGCGCGGCGAGATCGATGCGCTGATTTCGGTGATGATCCCACCGGCGCTCGGCTCAAGCGTGCGTCGGCTGTTCGCCGAGCCGCGCCAGGTCGAGCGCGATTATTATCAGCGCACCGGCATCTTCCCGATCATGCACACCTTCGTGCTCAAGACCGCGCTCTATGAAGCCAACCCCTGGCTCGCCATCAGTTTTTACCGCGCCTTCTGCCGCGCCCGCGACATCGCCTATTACTGGATGTACGACACCGACGCGCTCACCGTCGGCCTGCCCTGGGTGATCGACGAGGTGGAGGCGACGCGCAAAATTTTCGGGCCGCAAATCTGGGATTATTCCATCGAAGGCAGCCGGCCCACGCTCGAGGCGCTCGTACGCCATCTCGACGAACAAAAGCTCACGCGCCGGCCCATGTCAGTCGAGGAACTGTTCGTGCCGAATGTCGGCCCGGGCATGGCCGAATATTTGCGGGCGACGGCCGAAAATTAACCTATTGCGGCGCCGCATCCTGCCGGCACTTGGCGACGTTTGATTTAGGTCAAAGCAGCCGGCCTTTCGCGATTCTATGTTTGCGCTGACACCCCGCGATCGCACAGATGGAGGGTCGCATGTCAGCCGTATCTGCCAAAACCAAGGCCGCTTCGCCGCTGCAGGCTATCCTGCGATGGGTCCGAGAGCGGATGTCGACGCCGGACTATGAACTCGCGGCCTACGGTGACCGCGAGGTCGAGCAGATCGCCAAGGACATCGGCGTCTCGCCTGCCGAACTTTACCAGCTCGCCCGATCCGACGCGGCTGGCGCCGAACTGTTGCTGCAGCGCATGGCCGCGCTCGATCTCGACTGCAGGGAAGTGGCCCGGCTGATGCCGGAAACCCTGCACGATCTGCAGCGCCTGTGCACCCTCTGCTCGACACGACGACGCTGCACGCGGGATCTGGCGCGCGACCCAAACGATCCGAATTGGAAGGAATACTGTCCGAACGTCGCGACGCTGTTGGCGTTGGACGCGATGCCGTGGACGGCGCGCGCCGAGTGGTAGCGACCGGCCGGATCATCCCGACGCAACAAGGAGAAGGTGCCATGCCCGCAACCGAATCCCATGGTCTGTTTGCCCGTATCTCCGCCGCCATGGCGATGCTGCGCCGGCAGAGCGAGTTTACCTGCGGCGATTGCGAGCACGCGGAAAGCTGCGGCCTGCCGCCGAGCGAGGATTGCGTCATCAGAGCGGCGCAGCTTGCCCGCGGCGACTGGAAATTGCGCCGCCAGGCGCGAGAGCTCAGACGCAGCATCAGCCCGATGTGAGCGGCCGTTTCGTGTCATGATCCGCGCCAGGCTGCGCGGCGCATGACTGCTATCCGTGGATATTGACACGCGGCAGCAGAGCCGCGATTTGACTGCCGGTCGCCATCCCCCAGCAAGGCCGGTTCCGCATGCCTTCCGTCGCCGACGCCCCCGCGCGCGCCAAGCGCATTCCACTGCGCGATTTTTTCCGTAATCCGGAGCGTTCCGGGTTTCAGATCTCGCCCGACGGCAACACGCTGGCGTTCATGCAACCCTACCAAAACCGCATGAACGTATTCGTGCAACCGCGCGCCGGCGGCGAGCCGGTCCGCCTCACCAGCGAGACCGAGCGCGACGTCGCGGGCTATTTCTGGAAGGGCTCGCGCCGCATCGTCTATCGGAAGGACTTCAAGGGCGACGAGAATTATCATCTGGTGGCGGTCGATGTCGCCGGCGGTGAACCAGCCGACCTCACCCCGTTCGACAAGGTGCGAGCCGAGATCGTCGATGACCGCTACGACGACGACAACGAGATGATCGTCGCGTTGAACAAGCGCAGCGCCGAGGTATTCGACGTCTATCGCCTCGATCTCAACAGCAGGGAGCTGACGCTCATTGCCGAGAATCCCGGCAACGTGACCAACTGGGTCACCGATCATTCAGGCGCTATCCGCCTCGCCATCGTCACCGATGGCGTCAGCACCAGCATTCTGCACCGGGCGAACGACGGTGCCGCATTCCAGACGACGATCACGACTAATTTCAAGGAGCAGATCCAGCCGCTGTTCTTCGATTTCGACAACAAGCTTCTGTTCGCCTCTTCGAATATCGGCCGCGACAAAGCAGCAATCGTCCGGCTCGATCCGGCGACCGCCAAGGAGGATGGCGTCATTTTCCAGCACCCCGAGGTCGACGTCGCCGGCCTCGACTGGTCGCGCAAGCGTAAGGTCTACACCGAGGTGCAATTTGTCACTTCGAAACGCGAGCGCAAATTCTTCGATGCCGAGACGCAGGCGATTTTCGCCGATCTGGCCGCTCGCCTGCCCGGCTATGAAATCGACCTGCAGAGCAACAATCGCGACGAAGATATTTTTGTGGTCGCGGCGTGGAGCGACCGCACCCAGGGCGTCCGTTATCTGTACGAGCGCGCCTCCGGCAAGCTGACAAAACTCGCCGAGATCGCGCCGTGGCTCGACGAGAACGAGCTCGCCGAGATGAGGCCGATCAGCTACGCCGCGCGCGACGGGCTCACCATTCACGGCTACCTGACGCTGCCGCGCGGCGGTGGCGCCAATCTGCCACTTGTCGTCAACCCGCACGGCGGTCCGTGGGCGCGCGACGCGTGGGGCTATAACCCCGAAGTGCAGTTTCTTGCCAACCGCGGCTACGCGGTCCTGCAGGTGAACTTCCGCGGTTCGGTCGGCTACGGCCGCGCGTTCTGGGAGAAAAGCTTCCGGCAATGGGGCAAGACCATGCAGGACGACGTCACCGACGGCGTCAAATACGCCATCGCGCAAGGCATCGCCGATCCAAAGCGCATCGCCATCTACGGCGGCAGCTACGGCGGTTATGCGGCGCTCGCCGGTCTGGCCTTTACGCCGGAGCTGTATGCCTGCGGCGTCGATTACGTCGGCGTCTCGAACCTGTTCACGTTTCTCAAAACCATTCCGCCGTATTGGAAGCCGCTGCTCGACATGTTTTACGAGATGGTCGGCAATCCCGAGAAGGACAAGGAACTGCTCGCGGCAGCATCGCCGGTGCTGCACGCCGAAAACATTCGTGTGCCGCTTCTGATCGCGCAGGGCGCGCAGGACCCGCGCGTCAACGTCGACGAATCCAACCAGATGGTCGCGGCGCTGAAAAAGCACGGCGTGCCGGTCGAATACATCGTCAAGGACAACGAAGGCCACGGTTTTCACAACGAGGAAAACCGCTTCGAATTCTACGAAGCGATGGAAAAGTTTTTGGCGAAATATTTGGGTTGACCAAGCCACTCGCCCATTCTCACTCGTCCTGCCCGGCCTTTGTGCCGGGCATCCACGTCTGAGGACTTGGCACAAGCAAAGACGCGGATGGCCGGGACGAGCCCGGTCATGACGAAAGTCGATGACAGCGCCGCTTGCGCAAAACCTGCCGCCTTTCTACAACTACCAAGACGATAAGTTACCAAGGGAGGACACCATGCGTGCGACGATCAGGCCGTGGCTTTTGGGAGGCGCGGCGCTGGCACTGGCCGGCGGCGTGGCCGCCGTCGGACAAGCGGCCGCGCAGGGCATGATGGCGCCGCCGAAGACCATCAAAATCGGCTTTATCTCGACCTTCAGCGGCCCCGCCGCGGCGATCGGCAACGACATGCGCAATTCGTTCGAGCTCGGCCTCGACCATCTCGGCCGCAAGCTCGGCGGCCTGCCGGTCGAGGTCATCTACGAGGACGACCAGATCAAGCCGGAAGTCGGCGTGCAGAAGACCCAGAAGCTCATTCAATCGGACAAGGTCGATTTCATCGTCGGCTACATCTGGTCGAACGTGCTGGTCGCGTCGCTCAAGCCGCTGATCGATTCCAAGACCGTCACCATCGTGACCAATGCGGGCGCCTCGCAGCTCGCCGGCGAGATGTGCTCACCCTACGTGTTCTCGACCTCGTGGCAGAATGACCAGACGCCGGCGGCGGTCGGCACCTACATGAACCAGAAGGGCGTCAAGACTGCGTTCCTGATCGGCCCGAACTACATTGCCGGCAAAGACATGCTGACCGGCGTGCAGACCACGTTCAAAGGCCAGATCGTGGGCCAGGAGCTGACACGCTGGCCCGACCAGCTCGATTTTTCCGCCGAGCTGTCGAAGGCCCGCTCAGCCAAGCCGGACGCCATCTTCGCGTTCTATCCGGGCGGCGCCGGCGTTCAGTTCGTGACGCAATACGCCCAGAGCGGGTTGAAAGGCCAGATCCCGCTCTACACCGCGTTCACCATCGACGATCTGTCGCTGCCGCGGCTCAAAGACCTCGCGATCGGGGTTCCCGGCGCGCAAAACTGGGTCAACGACCTGCCCAATCCGGTCAACAAAAAGTTCGTCGCCGATTACCAGGCGAAATACAAAGCCTCGCCGTCGTTCTACGGCGCCGACACCTACGACGCGGCGGCGCTGCTCGACTCCGCCGTCAAGGCGGTGCACGGCAACCTCGCCGACAAGGAAGGCCTGCGCAAAGCGCTCGAACGTGCCAGCTTCCAGTCGGTGCGCGGCGACTTCAAGTTCGGCAACAATCACATCCCGATCCAGAACTTCTATCTGCAGGACGCCGGCAAGAACGCCGACGGCAGCTACTCGCTTCATACCGTGTCGCTCATCGTCAAAGACGATCAGGACAAATTCCACGACAAGTGCCCGATGAAGTGAGCGCCGGCGCCGCGACTTCTACCTCGCGGGAGGCTTGATCCCGCGGGGCGCCGCTGCGAGATTAGGCATTTCGGGGACGCGCCGGTAGTTGTGCTAAAATCCGCGCGCGGGGACGATCGGTCATGGTCAAGTATCTCGAGGAGGCGGACGTCCGTGCCGTGCTCCGCTGGGATGACCTGATTGACGCGATGGAGTGCGCGCTTGCGGCATTCTCGGCGGGACAAGTGCTGCAACCAGTCCGCAACCTGATGGAGATCGAGGCGGGCAAGCGGTATCTAGGTGTCATGCCGGCGGTGGCCCAGGATGCCATGGGCCTAAAGCTCGTCAGCTTCTACCCTGGCAACGCCGGCACCAAGATCCCAACCCACATGGCGATGGTGCTGCTGTTCCGGCCGGAGACCGGTGAGCCTCTTGTGGTCATGGATGGGCGGCTGATCACCGAGATGCGCACGGCCGCGGTTTCGGCGGCTGTGACAAAGCGCCTAGCCGCGCCCGACGCCCACGTCCTCGCCCTGCTCGGCAGCGGCGTCCAAGCCACAGCGCATCTCGAGGCGCTGGCGCGGGTGCGCCGGTTCGATGACATCCGAGTCTGGAGCCAAACCGCGGAGCATGCCAAGCGTTTCGCCGACGAACATGGCGCCACGGCGATGGGTGCGGAGTCCGCCGTCCGCGACGCCGACGTAGTTGTGACCGCGACCAACGCGCGCCAGCCGATCCTGCTCGGGGAATGGCTGAAGCCGGGTGCGCACGTCAACGCGGTCGGCTCGCCGAGGCCTGACTGGCGCGAGCTCGACGACGACGCCATGGCCAACGTTCTCGTCGTCGATTCGCGGGAGGCGGTGTTGAAGGAATCCGGTGACGTGATCCTCTCGAAAGCGCCAATCTACGCGGAGGTCGGCGAATTGTTCGTCGGCGCAAAACCTGCCCCAGCATCGGTGACGACAGTCTTCAAGTCAGTCGGTATTGCGGTCGAAGACATCGCTGCGGCGAAACTCGTGTTCGACGCCGTATCGCGGCGCTCGGCATAAGGTGACGGAGCCATGCTCTACTTCATCGAGCAGTGCCTCAACGGCGTGCAGCTTGGCATGCTGTTGTTCCTGCTCGCCGCCGGATTGACGCTGATCTTCGGCATCATGGATCTGGTCAATCTGGCGCACGGCTCGCTGTACATGCTCGGCGCCTATTTCGCCGCGACCTTCGCGGCCGCGACCGACAGCTTCGTGCTCGGCGCACTGCTCGCACTCGCCGCCACTGCGGTGTGCGGCATGGTGCTGGAAGTGATCGCGATCCGGCCGCTCTACCGCCGCAGCCATCTCGATCACGTGCTCGGCACGTTCGGTCTGTTGCTCTTCTTCAACGAACTGGTGCGGCTCATTTGGGGCCCGGCCGGCATGACGCTGTCGCTGCCGAGCGCGATGCTGAGCGCGGTGCAGATCATTCCGGGCGTCTATTATCCGCTCTATCGACTGGTGATCATCCTGGTGGCGCTTGCGGTCGCGGCGCTGCTTTATCTCTTAGTCATGCGTACCCGGCTCGGCATGCTGATCCGCGCCGGCGCCTCAAACCGCGAGATGGTCGGAGCGCTCGGCGTCAACATCAAGCTCCTCTACACGCTGGTATTCGGGCTCGGCGCCACGCTGGCCGGCTTTGCCGGCCTGATGCAGGCGCCGATCCTCACCGTGCAGATCGGCATGGGCGAGAACATTCTGATCCTCGCCTTCGTCGTCATCATCATCGGCGGCATCGGCTCGATCCGCGGCGCCTTCGTCGCCGCGATCGTGGTCGGCCTGATCGACACGCTCGGCCGCGCCTTCCTACCCGACGTGCTGCGCTCGATGCTGAGCACCAACGCCGCGCTGACCTTGGCGCCGGCGATCTCGTCGATGTCGATCTACATGCTGATGGCCGCGGTTTTGGTGTTTCGGCCGGAAGGTCTGTTCCCCGCGGCGAGCCGATGAAAGCCGCGCTCAAGCTGTTCCGCGTTTCACTCCCCGCTTCCTGGTTGGCGCCGCGCACGGCGCTCCCTGTCGCCGTACTGATCATTCTCGGGCTGGTGCCGATCTACACCGCCGTCACCGGCGACGCGTTCATGCTGACGCTGTTCGGCCGCATCGTGATTTTGTCCATCGCGGCGCTGAGCCTTAACCTGATCATGGGCTATGGCGGCATGGCGAGCTTCGGCCACGCCGCATATCTCGGCATCGGCGGCTATGCGGTCGGCATTCTGTGGAAGGAAGGCATCGCGTCGGGATTCGTGCAGTGGCCGGTGGCGATCGCGGTATCCGCTTTGTTTGCGCTCGCGGTCGGCGCGCTCAGCCTGCGCACCCGCGGCGTCTATTTCATCATGATCACGCTCGCGTTCGCACAGATGGTCTATTACGTGGCGCAGGGGCTGGACCGCTACGGCGGCGACGACGGCCTGACCATCGGCAGCCGCAGCCGCTTTGCCGGCATCGTCGACATCGGCAACGCCACGCAGCTTTATTATTTTTGTTTTGCGCTGCTGCTGGCGAGCCTGTTTCTGATCTCGCGTCTGGTGAACTCACGCTTCGGCCTTGTGATTCAGGGCACCCGCTCCAACGAACGCCGCATGCGCGCCATCGGCTTCTCGACGTTTCGCTACAAGCTCGTCTGCTTCGTCATCGCCGGCGCGCTGTGCGGGCTGTCCGGCGCGCTGCTTGCCAACCACACCAACTTCATCAGCCCGTCCATGATGTTCTGGACGCGCTCCGGCGACCTGATGGTCATGGTGATCCTCGGCGGCCTCGGGACGCTGTTCGGCCCCGTGCTCGGCGCCGTGACCTATCTGCTGCTCGAAGAGGCGCTATCGCGCGTCACCGAATACCCTGGACTGTTCCTCGGCCCGACGCTGCTTCTGGTCGCGATCTTCCTGCACGGCGGTATCCAGAGTCTATTCGGAGCGCCGCGCCGTGACTGAGCCACTGCTGCAGGTCGCGGGCTTGAGCAAGCGCTTCGGCGGCGTGGTCGCCGCCGACGCCATCGCGCTCGATATTCCGGCTGGTGAATGCCACGCCATCATCGGACCGAATGGCGCCGGCAAGACGACCTTGATTGGACTTCTCGCCGGCGAGCCCGCGCCGGAGCGCGGCAGCATCCGCTTCGATGGCCGCGACATCACCGCGCTTCCGGTACACAGCCGCAGCCAGCTCGGCCTCGCCCGCTCGTTTCAGATCACCTCGCTGTTCACCGACTTCACGGCGCTCGACAACGTCGCGCTCGCCGTTCAGGCCCATGCCGGGCATTCGTTCCGGTTCTGGAGAGATGCCCGCGGCGAGGCCGCGTTGCGCTTGCCGGCGCGCGAGGCGCTCGATCGCGTCGGCCTTGCCGCGCGCGCCGACACCCGCGTCGACAGGCTGAGCCACGGCGAGCAGCGCCAGCTCGAGATCGCGATGGCGCTGGCGACCCAGCCGCGCCTGCTTCTGCTCGACGAGCCGATGGCCGGCCTCGGCTCCGACGAATCCGCCCGCATCGTCGCCATGCTGCGCCAGCTCAAAGGCAGCCTCACCATGGTGCTGGTCGAGCACGACATGGAGACGGTATTTGCGCTCGCCGACCGCATCACGGTGCTGGTCTACGGTCGCGTCATCGCCAGTGGCGAGCCGGCGGCGGTGCGCGCCGATGCCGCGGTACGCGAAGCCTATTTGGGCGAGCAGGACGCGCGCCAGGACCTGCACCATGGCTGAACCGCACGAGGCCACCAACGGCACGCTCCTCGAGGTATCCGGCATCGAGACGAGCTACGGCCTGAGCCGCGTGCTGTTCGGCGTATCGCTCGCGGTCAAGCCCGGCGAGATGGTGTCGCTCCTTGGCCGCAACGGCATGGGCAAGACCACAACGGTGCGCTCGATCATGGGCCTGACGCGCGCCACGACCGGAGCCATCCGTTTTGCCGGCACCGACATTCGCGATCTGCCGTCGTATCGCATCGCCAAGCTCGGGCTCGGTCTCGTGCCCGAGGGGCGCCAGGTTTTTCCCAACCTCACCGCGCGCGAAAATCTGATCGCCACGGCCGCCAACCGCGGCGGCGCCGCCGCGCCATGGACCCTCGACAAGGTGTTTGCGCTGTTTCCGCGGCTCGCCGCGCGCGCCGGCAGCATGGCGAACCTTCTGTCCGGCGGCGAGCAGCAGATGCTGGCCATCGGCCGCGCCCTGATGACCAACCCGCGCCTGCTCATTCTCGACGAGGCGACCGAAGGACTGGCGCCGCTCATTCGCGACGAAATCTGGCGCTGCCTCGAGGCGTTGCGCGCCGGCGGCCAATCCATCCTGGTGATCGACAAGAACGTCGATGCGCTCACCCGCATCGCCGACCGCCACGTCGTCATCGAGCGCGGCCGCGTGGTGTGGACCGGCAGCTCCGCCGAGTTGAAGGCGGCGGCCGAGATCCAACACCGTTACCTCGGGATTTGATGCGCTCGCTGCGGCTCCAGCCGAGCGCACCGGCCGGCCACGGGAACTTGGTTCACGGAGTCAAGTTACGAGGCCCGGATGCGACGCCGATGGTGGAGCATCACCTCTGGAAAAACAAAAATACCCCCCCTGCGTTGCCGCAGGGACGAGCAGCAGTGAGTGGTCCTACCAGAGTCCTATTATTCGGTCGCGTGTTTCACGGCGTCCTTGACGTCGCCGACGACCTTGCGGGCGGACCCTTCCGCCTTGTCCAGCTTACCTTCAGTCTCCAGATCTTTGTCGCCCGTCATCTTGCCGGCCGTGTCCTTGATGGCGCCGGTAACCTTTTTCGCGGTTCCTTTGACGTGTTCGCGGTCCATACTTCGACTCCTTCGCTGTCCAAGGAGTAACGTTGCTCGGCGATGCCCGGTTCCGAAACATTGACGCCAAGCCCCGCCGGCAATGGATTGCGCACGCGACCGCGGTTCCCATCAACTGTCGGCTTTTTACGCGCTGTGCTCGGCGGAACAGCGGTTCCGATTCGCACGTTGTTCGCACGGGTGAACGCATTGGACGCCCGCCATGACAAAACGTTTCATGCCGCTCCTGTTTGCCACCGCGGCGGTGCTCTCGGCCGCCGCGCCCGCCTGGGCCGACTACTACATCGTCCGAGAGTCCGCGGCGGGTCCGTGCCGCATCGTCGACAACAAGCCGTTGGACAGCAAAAGCATCGTTGGCGGCGACCGCTACTACGCGGACCGCGCCGCAGCCGAGAAGGAAATGCCGCTGCTGTGTAAATCGCAGTGAGCTTACTCGGCGCGCCGGCAAGCTTGATGAATGCATTCCAGGAGCGCGTTGCCGAGAAACGGCTTCTCGACGATGGGTACCTTGGCCTTGGCGGCACGGGCGCTTAACGCCGCACTCGGTTCGCTGATGATCAGAATTGCCGGCGCCGCGACATCACGGTCCCGCAGTTTGTCGATCAGCTCAAGCCCGCTCAGGCCCGGCATTCTCTGGTCGATCACGAAACAATCGCAGATGCCGACGTCGCGAGCGCGCAGGAGATCGGCGCCGCCCGCAAAAGTCCGCACCTTGAAACCTTCCAGCTCCAGGGAAAATTTCAGCGAACTGCAGACGGCCGGGTCGTCGTCAACGACGGCGATAACCGGCGGCGGATTCGCTACGGTCTGTGGCGCCATCATCGCCCGCACTCCCTGGCTTCAATTCGAATGGATAATGCCCGGGACGGGACTGCCGCATTGATATGGCTCAATTGGCCGGGGCGGTCCGTGGACGCGAAAAATCCGGCGCCCAGGGCAATCAGTCCCCGCCCAGCATGCCGACGACCAGCGCCATGCGGACCAGATCGGACAGGCTGCCCGCCTGCATCTTGTTCATCAGATTGGCCCGATAAATCTCGACCGTCCGCGGGCTGATGCCGAGCTCGTAGGCGATCTGCTTGTTGGCGCGGCCGGCGACCAGTCCTTCCAGCACGTCGCGCTCGCGATTGGACAGCGCGGCGAGCCTGCTTTCGACTTCGGCGCGTTCGGCGTGGCGTTTTTCGTCGACGTCGCGCTGGCGCAGCGCCGAGCGCACGCTTGCCAGCAGCACCTCGTCATCGAACGGCTTTTCCAAAAAATCCGCAGCGCCGATCTTCATCGCCTCGACCGCGAGCGCGATGTCGCCGTGGCCGGTAATGACGATCACCGGCGCCTCGACCTTGAGGTCTTTCAGGCGACGCAACAGATCGATGCCGCTCATGCCGGGCATGCGCACGTCGGTGATGATGCAGCTGGCGCCGACACCGGCGAGCCGATCGAGAAACGCCGTGGCCGAACCGTAGGTCTCGACCTCGATGTCCGCGGTCTGCAGCAGAAATGCCAGCGACTGACGACTCGCGTCGTCGTCATCGATGACATGAACCATGACTTTTTGGACGGTGACTTTTTCAGACGTCATCGCCGACTTCCTCCTTGGCCACGGCCGGCAGCGTGAACGAAAACACCGTGCCGCCTCCCGGATTGGGGTGCGGCGCGATCGCGCCGCCATGGGCCTCGACGATGGTGCGCGAGATCGATAACCCGACGCCCATGCCTTGCGGCTTGCTGGTCACGAACGGCTGAAATAATTGTGCAGCGACCTCCGGCGCAATGCCGCTGCCGGTATCGGCGACGCTGATCTCGATCATGTTGCCGGGCAGCGCCGCGGTGGCGATCATCAGATCGCGGCGCTCGCAGCCGTCCATCGCCTCGATGGCGTTGCGGATCAGATTGAGCAGCACCTGTTGGATCTGCACCTTGTCGGCGAGCACGAGCTTGGCTTCCGGCGCCAGGTCGAAACGAACGCGCACGCCGCGGTCCTTGGCCCCGACCAGCGCCAGTGCGCTCGCCTCTTCGACCAGCTTCTTGACGTCCTCGACGCGACGCTCACTTTCGCCGCGGGAGACGAAGTCGCGCAGCCGGCGAATGATCTGGCCGGCTCGCATCGCCTGCTCGGCGGCCTTGTCCATGGCGTCGCGTACCTGCCGCGCGCGCTGATCCGTGCTCGCTTCGAGCAGCCGCTGCGAGCCCTTCATGTAATTGGCGATCGCCGACAGCGGCTGGTTGAGCTCGTGCGCCAGCGCCGAGGCCATCTCGCCCATCGCAGTGAGCCGCGACACGTGCACCAGCTCGGCCTGCAGCTCCTGCAAGCGCGCCTCGGTCTGCTGGCGTTCGGTGAGGTCGCGGATGAAGCCGGTGAAGAACCGGGCGTCGCCGCTGCGCATCTCGCCGACCGCCAGCTCCATCGGAAAGGTCGAGCCGTTCTTGCGCTGGCCGACCACGATGCGGCCGATGCCGATAATGCGCCGCTCGCCGGTGCGCAGGTAACGCCCGATATAACCGTCATGCTCCTCCCGATACGGCGAAGGCATCAGCATTTTCACGTTCTGCCCGGCCACCTCGGCGGGGCTGTAGCCGAACAAGCGTTCCGCGGCCGCGCTGAACGATCGAACGATGCCGCGCTCGTCAATGACCACCATGGCTTCGGGAATAGTATCGAGAATCGATTGAACGTGCGCCTCGCGCGCGTTCGCGGATTCGGCGTTGGTCAAGGCCGACCGCCGCGCGCGATACAGCAATTCGCCGCGCCATGAAGCCGCAACGCCGAGAAAAGCGAACGCCGCCATATTGGCGAAGTCCGCCGTCGAAGCCGCGCGGTCGGCGGCGATGAAAAGCGCGCAGACGACAAGGCTGATCGCCGCCGTGATGATTCCCGCCCGCCAACCGCCGAACGCGGATCCGACCAGAATGGCGGGCACGAAAAACAGGAAACCGCCCTGACCGTGGAGAATCGGATCGAAAGCGGCACGAAGCCCCGCCGCCACCGCGATCGCCAAAAACGCGAGCCCGTATTCGATCGCGATACGCCGCAGCATCGGCGCGGCCGAAACGGGCGAATGCGGTTTTGCAGCGAGTTCAGCCATGTTTCTGCCGCTGATTGCCAGCTGGCGGCCGGCCTGACCGTCTCCCTTGGCACGGCCGACTACGGGGAATCCCTTAGGTGTATTATCTGAATTTTCCTTTCCGCGCCGAGGATTACCAATACCTCCCGAAGCTCCTGGAGGTAAAGCACCATGCTGACGCAAACCGCAATCCGCAGCGCCACCGCTCTTCCCAGCACGCGACCGGAGCGCGCTGTACGTCCCCTTTCCACCTCTCCGGCGAGCGAGACCCAACCTTTGGCTCAGCACATGCAGCTGATGGGCGTCGCCATGTCGTTTCCGCGCAACGCGGAAATCTTCGGCGAGAACGAGCCGGCCGATTATCTCTACAAGCTGATCAGCGGCACGGTGCGCACCTACAAAATTCTCAACGACGGACGCCGCCAGATCGGCGACTTCTACCTGTCCGGCGACGTCTTCGGGTTGGAATTCGGCGACGAGCATACCCAGTCCGCCGAAGCGATGACCGACGCCAAAGTGCTGGTGATCAAGCGTAGCGCGCTCACCGGACTCGCCGGGCGCAACGCCACCGTGGCGCGGGAGCTATACACGCTGACCGCCCGCGAGCTGCGGCGGGCTCAGGACCGCATCGTCCTCCTGATCAAAAGCGCGCAGGAGCGCGTGGCGAGCTTCCTTCTTGAAATGGCCGAGCGCGCGCCCTGCGGCGATTCGATCGAGCTGCCGATGTCGCGCCAGGACATCGCCGATTATCTCGGCCTGACCATCGAAACCGTGTCGCGGACGTTGACCGCGCTGGAAGGCGTCGCCGCCATCGGTTTGCCGACCTCGCGGCGGATCGTCCTGCGCAATCGGCCGGCCTTGAGTCGGATGAACGGTTAGGCCGGCGGCAACCCGGCAACGAATTGGGAGATCGATCATGATGCAAGTTCGCGATGTCATGACCCGCAATGTCATTACCGTGAAGCCCGAGGAATCAATCCTGGTCGCGGCACGGCAGATGCTGCAACATCGGGTCAGCGGCTTGCCGGTCGTCGACGCCACCGGCGCGCTAGTCGGCATCGTCACCGAAGGCGATTTTCTGCGCCGCGGCGAAATCGGCACGGCGCGGCGCCGGCCGAAATGGCTGGAATTCGTGATCGGACCCGGCCGCCTCGCCGATGAATACGTCCGCTCGTCGGGCCGCAAGGTCGCCGAGGTGATGACGCCCGACCCCTCGACGATCGACGAAGACGCCCCGCTCGAGAGCGTGGTCGAGCTGATGGAGCGCCGGCGCATCAAGCGGCTCCCGGTCGTGCGCAACGGCCGCCTCGTCGGCATCGTCAGCCGCGCCAATCTGATGCACGCGCTGGCGAGCCTCGCCGGCACTGCGCCGCAGCCCGCCATCGGCGACGCGACGATCCGCGAACGCGCGCTCGCGGCGCTGGCCCCGCACAATTGGGCGTTCGGCGTCAACATCGTGGTCAAGGACGGCACTGCCGAGCTGTGGGGCACGATCACCGACGAGCGCGAGCGGCAAGCCTGTATCGTTGCGGTCGAGAACGTGGCCGGCGTCAAGGCGGTGCATGATCATCTGGTCTGGGTCGAACCGATCTCCGGCATGGTCTTTCCTTCCGCCGAAGACGAAGCCGCCGAGCGCGCGAGCGCTTGAGCATGCCCATCGCAAAGACGGCCGCATGCCTCGCCATCGCGGCAGGTGTGGCTGCACTCTGCCGACCGGTCTACGCCCAGCCGAAACTGTCGCCGCAAGCGCAACGTGGTTTCGCCATCCTGCAGACCAACTGCGCGCGCTGCCACGCGGCCGAGCGCGTCGGCAGCAGTCCATTGCCGGCTGCACCGCCGTTTCGAACGCTGCACCAGCGCTACCCGGTCGAATCGCTGCAAGAGTCCCTCGCCGAAGGCATCGTCACCGGCCATCCGGACATGCCGGAATTCCGCTTCGATCCCGACCAGGTCGGCGATATCATCGCGTATCTGAAATCGCTGGAGCAATAGCGTCGTCATTGCGAGGAGCGAAGCGACGAAGCAATCCAGGAGTCGGTGCACCGGGCCCCTGGATTGCTTCGCCACGCTCGCAATGACGAATGAGGGCCTACACCCCAAGCTTCACCATGCACATCGTCGGATCCGTCGGATCCGACGCGACGTCGAAGCCGAGCTGGCGGCACATGGCCAGCATCGTGGTGTTTTCGCACAACACCTGGCCTTCGATGGTGCGGATGCCCTCGGCGCGGGCATACTCGATCAGGAGCTGCATTAGCCGCCAGCCGAGGCCGTGGCCTTTCAGATCGGAACGCACCAGGATGGCGTATTCGCCCTGGTCATAGGCGGAATTGGCGTGCAGGCGCACCACGCCGAGCATTTCGCCGCTCGCTTCGGCGATGGCGATGAACGCCATGGCGCGCGCGTAATCGATCTGCGTGAACCGCGCGATGAACGCATGGCTGAATTCCTTGACCGGGGCGAAGAAGCGCAGCCGCAAATCCTCCGACGTAACGTGGCTCAAGAACTGCGGATAAAGCGCCTCGTCGGCGGGACGAATCGGCCGAACCAGCACGGCGGCGCCGTCGGCAAGCTCGATGCGCCGCTCCCATTCCTTCGGATAGGGCCGGATGGTGAAGCGCGGATGGCCGCACGGATAGCGCGGCACGCCGACCGGCGCGATCTTCAACCGCGCATCGACGGCGATGACGCCGTTCTCGTCGGCCAGCACCGGATTGAGGTCGACCTCGCGGATTTCCGGAAAGTCGGCGGCGAGCTGCGCGAGCTTGACCAGCAAAAGCTCGATGGCGCGCTCGTCGGCGGCCGGCACGTTGCGGTAGGCTTTGAGAATACGCGACACCCGCGTGCGCGCGACGAGCCGGCGGGCGAGCGCCAGGTCGAGCGGGGGCAGCGCCAAGGCCTTGTCGTCGATCACTTCGACGGCGGTGCCGCCCTGGCCGAACACGACGACGGGGCCGAAGGTCGAATCGTCGGCGATCCCGACGATCAGCTCGCGCGCCTTGGGGCGCGTGATCATGGGAAATACTGCAACGCCGTCGATCCGCGCTTGCGGCTTCGCCGCGCGAGCGCGACTCAGAATATCAGCCGCAGCCTCGCGCAAGGCGCGCTCGTTGCCCAGATCAAGCCGCACGCCGCCGACCTCGGATTTGTGCACGATGTCGGGCGACTGAATTTTGAGCACCACTGGGGTGCCGGCGGCGAGATACGGTCGCGCCGCCACTGCCGCCTCGTCGGCATCATGCGCCAGAACCGCCGGCGCGATCGGGATCTGATAGGCCGAGAGCACGCGGGCAAGCTCGATTGGATCGAGCCAGCTGCGCCCTGCCTTCAGCGCGTCATCGATCACCGGCCGCACCACGGCCGAATCGGGTGCAAAATCCTGCGGCAGATTGGGCGGCACCGCCAGCAGCAGCTCGCGCGATTGGCGATAGCGCACCAGATGCATGAAGCCGCCGACCGCGTCGCTTTCGGTGGCGTAGCTCGGAATGTGCGCCGCATCGAACGCTGCGTCCGCCGCACCGCCGTCGCCGAGCCAGACCGCGAACACCGGCTTCGGCGGAAATCGTTCGCTGCGGTGTTTTTGCGTCACCGCAATCACCGCCTTGGCGGCATCGATCGCGGCGCCGAGCGCGGTCGGCACGTTCATGGCCAGGACGGCGTCGTTGGCGTCGTCGGCCAGGAGCTGCTCCATCGCCGCGCCGTAGCGCGCGGCGTCGGCGTCGCCGGCGATGTCGACCGGATCGGCGCGCGACCAGATCAGCGGCAGCGCCGCATCGAGTTTTTGCAGCGCCGCCGGCGAAATGTCGGCAAGCTCGCCGCCGAGATCGGCCAGCCGGTCGACGGCGAGCACGCCGACACCGCCGCCATTGGTCAGAATGGCAAGGCGCTTGCCCGATATCTCGGTCAAATGGCCGAGCGTTTCCGCCGCCGCGAACAATTCGTCGAGGTCGCGCACGCGCAGCAGCCCAGCGCGGCGGAACGCGGCGTCGTAGACCGCGTCCGAACCGGCGAGCGCGCCGGTATGGGTCAACGCCGCCTTGGCGCCCTGCGCATGGCGGCCGGATTTGACCACCAGCACCGGCTTGCCGCGCGCCGCCGCGCGCGCCGCCGACATGAACTTGCGCGCGTCCTTGATCGATTCGATGTAGAGCAGGATGGCGCGGGTGCGGCGATCGAGCGCGAAATGGTCAAGCAGGTCGGCAAAATCGACGTCGATGCTGTCGCCGAGCGAGACGATCGCCGAGAAGCCGACGTCGTGGGTCGCCGACCATTCGACCAGTCCGGCGGCAATCGCGCCCGATTGCGAAATCAGCGCCAGGTCGCCGGCGCGCGGCATCGACGCCGCAAAGCTGGCATTGAGTTTGACCTGTGGCACCAGAACGCCGAGGCAATTGGGGCCGACGAGGCGCATGCCGGCGGCGCGCGCCGTCGCTTCGGCTTGCGCGGCGAGCGAGCCCGGGCCGTGGCCGAGGCCCGCGGTGATGATGATGCCGGCCGGCGTGCCTTTGGCGGCGGCTTCGCCAATGATTGCAGGGACCGCTGCCGGCGGCACTGCGATGACGGCGAGCTCGGGCGTATGGCGAAGCGCGCCGTAGGATCTGACGGCGGCGACGCCCTCAATCGCCGCATAGTGCGGATTGACGAGGTCGATTTGGCCGGCAAAGCCGCCGCGCCGCAAATTGGCGAGCACCGCCCGGCCCGGCGACGCGGCGCGCGGCGATGCTCCCACCACCGCGACCGAGCGCGGCGAAAACAGCGTCTCCAGCCGGTATGTCGACATGGTCTTTGCTCGCGCCGTTCTTGCTCGCGCCGGTCTGTCCGGCCTGACGGTTTGCCAATCTAAATGGTTTCTCGGCCGCCCATAATACGTGATGCCCGGCGCGAGGCCGGGCAACACGCTTAGACGCGGACCGAAGGGCGGATCAGCCGACCAGCGGCCGCAGCGCCGGATATTGCTCCCGGCAGATGCCAGCTCTCGACCACGCCGTCGAGCCCGAACACGTGCCCGGCGCGCTTGTCTCCGACGGCAGCGCTTGATCCAGATCAAAGCGATCGGCGGCCCGCCGGGCATGAATGCGATTGTCTTCGCCCACGAAGGACCACGGTCATGGCCGCGATGCATCAGCTTGAAATTCTCCGCCGTGGCGTTGTCGCCGGCACTGCCGGCGGGCTCGCCGAGATCGCGTGGGTGACGCTCTATGCCGGCGTGACCGGCGGCGATGCCGCGGTGCTGGCTCGCGGCGTGACCTCGGCCGCCGGAGTGAGTGCGCTGTTGCCGGCCGCTCCGGTGGCGCTCGGCGTCGCCGTGCACATGATGCTTGCCGTGATGCTCGGCGTGGCCCTGGCGTCGGCCTGGCAGGCGCTGCAGCGGCGGACAAGCAAACTTGCGAACCCCTATCCGTTCGCGCTCGCCGTGCTTGGCGGCGTGTGGGGCTTGAATTTCTTTGTCGTGCTGCCGGTCGTCAGTCCCGGCTTCGTTCATCTCGTACCCTATACGGTCAGCCTCGCCTCGAAGCTGCTGTTCGGCTTGGCGGCGGCACAAGCGCTTTCGTGGCAATCTGCGGCTGCACTTGTACCCTCCCGCATACGATGCAGCCGCCGATCCGGCCTGCGGCCGTAACGGCGCATGTCCTGCCGGCGGGGGCAGCCCGCCGCTTCGTTCTGCGTCCATGACGGCCGCAGGATGGGCGGCGGGCACTCCTTGCATCAAACACGGCATTGCGACGCGCGCGCGTCCGAGCAATCGCCGTGGCCTCTTGTGCTGCGGACAATCGCGGCCATAATGCTGAAAATTCGGCAAGCGGGAGGACCGATCATGGGCGCATTCATCGCGGCATGCGTGGCGTTCATCGTGTTGGGCGCGGGCGGCTATTTCGCTCTTAACGAGGCGCAGCAGCCGAGCGGCGCGGCCTATTCGACCCAGGCCACCCGCATCGAGCCGAACTGGAGCTGGCGTACAGCAGGCGAGCAATCCTGCGAGCCGCGATCGTCGTGGCAATGGTTCTTCGTCGACTTCCGCAGGCCGCGCGGCGAATCCCCGCTCTGCTCGGATTCGCAATAGCCGGCGCGAGCGACCGCGTCCACGGCTCGGCAGGCAAAGGCCGCGATAGTGCCCGCGAGAGGTCATGTCAGTGGGACAATTGCCGTCGCGACGTGACCTTTGGCTGCATTGGTTGATCTATCCGGGACATTCGCTGCCGACCGCGGCCGCGCCGGTGCTGGTGGCGATGGCGTTGGCGACGCGCGATCATGTATTCGCGGCGCTGCCCGCCGTCTTGGGATTCCTGGCGAGTTGGCTGATCCACATCGCCGGCCTGTTCACCGACAATTACGAGCTGCTCGCCCGGCATCGCTCGGTCAACGAGCATCCCGAACTGATCGAAGCGCTGAACACAGGCGCGCTGACGCTCGGCGGCATTCGCATCGCCATCTTCACCTGCCTGCTGCTGGCGGCGCTGACCGGCCCCTATCTGCTGCAGGTCGCCGGCACGCCGGTGATCGCGATCGGCCTTGTCGGCATGGTCGGCAGCCTGATCTATGCGGGCGGGCCATTTCCATTCGGCAAGCTCGGCCTTGCCGACCTGCACTTCTTCATCATGTTCGGCCTGATTGCGCCGGCGGCCACCTATTACGTGCAGCTTGCCGCGCACCAGAGCACGATGCCGGACTGGCAGCTGTTCGCCCACGGCGTACCGGCCCACGCCCTGATCGCCGGCCTGCCGCTCGGCGCGCTCGCCGTCAACGTCTTGATCATCGACGACATCCGCGACCGCGGCTTCGATGCGGCGAAAGGCTGGCGGACCACGCCGGTGCGTTTCGGCCTGCGCGCGAGCCGCATCGAATACGTGGCGCTTTCGGTGTTCGCCTATCTGGTGCCGTTCTGGCTATGGTTGGGTTGGGGCTTTGACGCGTGGGTGCTGCTGCCGCTGCTGACGGCGCCGTTCGCCTGGGCGATCGCCGGAAAAATTTTGCACCAGGACCGGCATGATGCGCTGGTGCCGATGACCCCGGCGGCGGCCTTGCTCTGCCTTGGCTATTCCGTGCTGCTGGCAGCGGGCATCGTGCTGTAGCGCCGCTGCGGTGGTTACGGCCGCTTGACCTTGCCGAGATCGACGCTGACCTTGCCGCCGAGGTCGGCAATGGAATCGTAGAGCAGCTGCAGCGCGTAAGTGGGATTGTGGGCGTAAGCGCCCGGATCCTTGGTCACGAACTGATAATTGTAGGCGGCCTTGAGCAGGCGCGGCGTCCACGCCTTGTAGCGGTTGGGAAACTTGGTCTCGTCCTTGTCGGCGATGCCGTTGCCGTTGGTGTCGACGAAGAAATAGGGGAATGTTTCGAGATCGTAGACGATGGGCTTGCCCGCCACCGACTTGGCATACGCCGTAATTGCGGCGAGCAGCTTGGCGCGTTGGTGCGCGATCTCCTGCGCCAAACCCTCGTTGGTGTCGCCGGTGCCGTCGTAATCGGCGGCGACGACGCGGATTTGGCGGAGCGACGCCTTGTCGGTGACCTGACGATGGCAAGCCGCGCAGGCGGTCACCTTGACCGCCACGGTGTGCAGCTCATGGCAGGTCGTGCACTGCGTGTATGGCTTCTGATGCTCGAAGCGCGCGGCATAGCTCTTGCCCGGATATTCGTAGCCGACCCGTGCCGCGGTCCCCGTCAGCATCGCACCCGCCGCGGTGTAGTGCACGTTGATGAACTCAAGCTTGGACTCGATCGTATCGTCGCCGATGGCGGCCACGGCCTTGTTGACGCTGTTTGGCGATTCGGTGCCCTGATGGCAGGTCATGCAGATCGCGTCGGCGCCCAGATTCGCCACCTGTGCACCGGAAGGAAACGTGACTGTATTGAGCCCCACCGTCTTGTCGTTATGACAGGCCACGCAGGTGATGACGGTGCCGACCGGCGCCGGACGATCTACCGCGCCGGGCCGGCTGCCGTCGGCGCCAAGAAAATCGCGGAAGCCGGGCGTCGAATGGCATTTGGCACATTCGGTCGGGATCGCACCTTCCTTATTCCAGTGATTGAAAGCCTCGGCCGCACGACGCGCGTGGGGCGAACTCGCCCATTCGGCGTAGAACGGCACCTCGGTGAACGGCAAAGCGCCGGGCCCCGCCGGTTCGCCGGCGGGCGGCGACGCGGCGGTCTGGGCGCGCGGTGTCGTGCCGCCGAACGGCACGACGACAAGGCAGCCGCAAAGCACGAGCGTCGCGATGCCTGGCGCAAGTCCGATGCGGCTGTTCATGGCGTCCTCCAATGTGTTGGCGCGGCGCAGCGGCGCTGCTGGCGCGTTCGTACCCGGCTCATTGTCTGCTGCGGCCGAGCCCGGAGCCGCGCAGGAAGCTTGCGCTCGCGGCGATCGGCGCGTGCGCCAGATTGAAATGGCAATCGATGCAGGTGATGCGCGTTTGCCCGAGCATGGCATGCGCCGCCCGGCCGGCTTCGCTGGCCGGACGAATGGCGCCGGGCTCATGGCATTTCTTGCAGGCCGCGCCGTCGTTGCTGCGCATCTCCTCGCGCACGCGCTCGGCCAACACCGGCAGGCGCGCCGACCAGACCGCGGGATCGCCGACATTGCCGGTGTATTCGGCGATACCGTCGCGAATTCCGTCGACCACGTGCGAATAGGTTTCGGCGAACCAGTTGCCTGACGGCACGTGGCAGTCGGCGCAGCTCACCAGCACGCCGGCAGCATTCGAACGATGCGCCGACTGTTGGTAATGCGGATCGGCCGCCAATGTCGCCATCGAATGGCACGAGGTGCAGAACGCCTCGGTCGCGGTCGACCGGTTGACGAACGTGCTGGCGATGATCGCACCGGCGCCTAACGCACCGCCCACGACGATCAATGCAATCGCCGCCCACCATCGCTTCATAACAGCTTCCTTTTGCGGGCGACCGCCTTCGCCGCGCCGGTAGATCCTTACCAGATCGGCCGGGTCGCAAGATTGACCTGAATCAATGTCTCGCTGGTCGATTCTTTCCAAAATTAGTGGAATTCGCCCGCCGCTTTGCCGGCAAGGCAAAGTTCGATCGAATTCCGAGAGCAGGAGAGGCCGTCATGTCGATGAAAAGACGAGATGTATTACTTAGCGGCAGCAGCGTGGCCGCGGCTTTGGCAGTCGGCGCAGTGATCGCATCGCAGCCCGCAACCGCACAAGCGCCGCGCTGGCAGCGCGAGGCCGACGTCGTCGTGATCGGCTCCGGCGCCACTGGCCTTCCTGCCGCCATCGTCGCCCGCGAGACCGGCGCCTCGGTGATTCTCGTCGAAGCCGAGAAGGATATCGGCGGTCATGCCATCACCAGCGGCGGCAACGTGCCGCTCGGCGGCGGCACCAGCGCGCAAAAGAAATACGGCATCGAGGATTCGCCAGACCTTCTGTTCCACGACCTGACCGACTGGTCGGTGGTCGAGCCGAACGGTTTTCCCGATTACCGCTATAACGACCGCGAAATCATTCGCGCCTTTGCCGACAACAGCGCGCCGACCTACGAATGGCTGGTCGCCCATGGCGTCATATTCGTCGACAAGGCGCCCGATGAATTCGGCGGCACTTCGGTCGGCAATTCGGTGCCACGCGAGGTGCACAGCGCAGTGATGGATTGGCCGATGGTGCAGACCGGCAAGCCGGCCGATCCGATAATTGCGAAGATGCTGTCCTCCGGCAACGGCCTGATGCGCCCGCTCGAAGCAGCGGCTAAAAAGGCCGGCGTGCAAATCCTGCTGGAACATCGGATGACCGCGATCTTCCGCCAGCAGCCGAACTCCGGCCGCGTCATCGGCATCGCCGCAGGCAACAACGGCAAGAGCCTCAACATCCGCGCCCGCAAGGCGGTGATCATCGCCACCGGCGGCTCAACCGGCAACGTCAATTTCCGCCGCATGTTCGATCCGCGGCTGACCGAGGAATATTGCGGGCTCTCCGGCATGCCGTGGTCCGATCAGGATGCCAGCGGCGAACGCGCCGCCATGGCGATCGGCGCATCGTTGTGGGGACTCTATAACCAGACCGGCGAATTCGGCTCGAACCTGACCAAGCCCGGCACCATCGGCAGCCAATACGGTTATGTGAACCTGAAATGGATGCCGGGCAGCCCGGTGTTCGATCGCGCCCGTGCCTCCGGTCTTTCCGTTGCCAATTGGCAGGACGTGATCCTGGTCAACATGCTCGGCAAACGGTTCTACGACGAAACCGGCGGCCAATTCACGTCAAACGATTACGGTTCGATCAAGCCGTATGTTCAGGCCAGCTATCTCAACGCCAAGAACGTCAAGTACAACCCAAACAACTTCATCAATGCGGCCTTGGCCGGCATCGACGATGGTCACAACGGCGGCGGCCCGATCTGGGCGATCTTCGACGCCGATGCGGCCGCGCGCGAAAAGTGGGATCCGAATCCGCCGAATGTCGATCCCAAGGCCGGCTTCTTCTTCAGCGCTGATGCGATCCGCGACCTCGCGGCCAAGATCGAAATGCAGTATCAGCGGGTGCCGATGCCGCCGGACAATCTGGAACAGACGGTGGCGCGCTATAATTCATTCGTCGACAGCGGCGTCGACGAGGATTTCGGCAAGCCGAAACCGCTGCACAAGATCGAGAAGCCGCCATTCTACGCGGCGTGGGCGACCCCGGTCGTGCATGACACGCGCGCCGGCCTGCGCATCAATGCCAAGTGCCAGGTCGTCGATCTCAACGGCGAGGTCATTCCGGGCCTGTACTGCGGCGGCGAATCGGCCGGCGGCTTCTCGCAGCACGGCCTCGCCCGCGCCGCTTGTCAGGGCTACATCGCCGGACGCAACGCATCTGCCGAGAATCAGCACCACGCCAGCGCTGGATGACAAACTAATTCCCGACCCATCTTGGCATGGGCATCTTTCTCCGGACGCGCGTAGAGATAGATGGCGTCATCGTTGCGACAACGATTCGCGCTGGAGGTTGCGTCAAGGCTGGCTTCGGCAAAGAATGGTGCAATGAATGCTTCGGCGGAATCGAAAACGGCAGATGCGCAGGCGGCATTTGTCGGCTTGCCGTCGTCGGAAGCCTCACTACGGCTTGCCAAGTTCGGGCTGAATGCCGTCGTCGAGGAACGTGTTTCCCCGCTCGAGCGCATAGTGCGGCATTTTTGGGCGCCAGTGCCCTGGATGCTCGAAGCGACCATCGCGCTGCAGATCGCTATCGGCCAGCGGCTCACTGCGTTCCTGATAGCGGCTTTGCTGATCCTCAATGTCGTGCTGGGATCACTGCAGGAAAGTCGGGCGGATGCCGCATTGGCGCTCCTCAAGCAGCGACTTTCCTTGAAATCGCGCGTGAAGCGCGATGGGGCCTGGGTAGATATCGCAGCGGCGGAGCTGGTGCCCGGCGATGTCGTGGAGGTGTGCCTGGGCGATGTCGTGCCCGCCGATCTGACGCTGCTGCGCGGCTCATTGCTGGTCGATCAGTCGATGCTCACCGGCGAGTCGATACCCGTCGAGGTGCCGACTGGCAAAACCGCCTATGCGGGCGGGCTGGTGCGGCGCGGTGAGGCCATTGCCGAGGTAACCGCGACCGGCAGCAAAACCTACTTCGGCCGTACCGCCCAGCTGGTGAGCATCGCCCACGTCGAGAGTACGGAACAGAAGGCGGTGCTGGCCGTCGTCCGCAATCTGACCACGGTCAATTTCGTCATCGTAGTCGGCATCGTCGCGTATGCACTGGCGATCAACGTGAGCCTCCAGCAGATCACGTTGCTCGTCCTCACGGCGATGTTATCGGCGGTGCCGGTGGCGCTAGCCGCAACGTTCACTCTGGCGGCGACGCTGGGTGCTCGAACGTTGGCGATGAAGGGCGTGCTGCTCACCCGCTTGTCGGCACTGCATGAGGCGGCAACGATTGACGTGCTGTGTTGCGACAAAACCGGCACGCTCACGCGCAACGAACTTGCCGTCGGCGGTGTTTGCCCGGTGCATGCGGGCTACCTCATGGCGGACGTGCTGGCGTTCGCCGCGCTTGCCAGTTCGAAGGAAGGAGAAGACCCGATCGACACAGCGGTTCGGCAGGCTGCGACAGCCGACAAAACGGCCGACTGCACTTCACGCGTGGTCGTGGCCTTTACGCCGTTTGATCCCGAGGCGAAATTGGCCGCTGCGACGGTTCTCGATCAAGGTCGCGAGATTCGCGTCATCAAGGGCGCGCCGGCGGCCGTCTCCCTATTTGCCCCGATCGGCGCCGAAGCGGCCAAGCAACTCGATGCGCTGGACCGCGCCGGACACCGCACGCTTGCAGTCGCAGCGGGACCCGCCGGAGCCCTGGAGCTGCTTGGCTTCATTGCTTTCGGCGATCCGCCGCGAGCCGATTCTGCGGCGCTGCTTGCCGAATTGCGCGCGCTCGGCGTGCTTCCCATCATGGTGACCGGCGACAGCGCCACGACAGCGGCGACGGTCGCCCAGGCGATTGGGATGAAAGGCAAGGTCTGCCCGCCCGGAGCGATCCCCGACAGCGTCGGCCCCGACGATTTCGCCGTTTATGCGGGTATCTTTCCCGAGCAGAAATTTCAGCTGGTGAAAGCGTTCCAGCGCGAGGGCCATACCGTCGGCATGTGCGGCGATGGCGCCAATGACGCACCGGCTTTGCGTCAGGCGCAGATGGGCATTGCCGTATCGACGGCGACCGACGTCGCGAAAGCCGCGGCCGGCGTCGTGCTCACCGAACCGGGCCTTGGCGGCGTCGTCGCCTGTATCACGGAGGGTCGGTCGGCCTTCCAGCGTGTGCTGACCTACACGCTGATGATTCTGGTAAACAAATGCGTGACACTCATCGTGCTTGGCGTCGGCCTGGTGATGACCGGCCACGCCGTACTGACGCCGTTTCTGCAGGCGCTGGCCATGTTGACCAACGATTTCGTCACCATGGCACGCGCCGCCGACCACGCTAGACCGTCGCCTTACCCGAACGCTTGGCGCGTCCGTAATCTCATGTTTGCGGCGCTGCCGCTCGGCGCGTTTCGCTTGCTTTACCTGCTCATGATTCTCGGCGCTGGCTGGTACGCGCTGCGGCTAAGTCCCGACCAAATGCAAACCCTGACCTTCGTCATGCTGGGTTTCGCCGGACAGGGCAATGTGTACGTGTTGCGCGAGCGTGGCCGGTTGTGGCATTCGCGCCCGGCGCCGATCTTGTTGCTGGCGTCGATCTGCGACATCGTCCTGATGGGCTCGTTGGCGGCAGCCGGTTTCATGATGAGTGCCCTGCCGCTATCGATCATCGCAATCCTAATCGGTACGACGCTACTGTTCACCTTGGCGATGGATTCAATCAAGTTGGCTGTCTTCGCGCGATTGCGGATCGATTGACCCGCACGGCTGCTCAGCTTTCCATTGCACTAGCTGCAATGAGCCGCCCGGCTTCTACGTTTCCAGTCGCTACGCCAATCCACAGCCAAACCGGCGAGCCTTATTTTTGCGTTGCAATATAAAGCCAATGGTCTGCACCTCCGTAGCGGGGAAAGTCGAAATCGTACTTTGATTCAGATCAATGCGACGAGCGGCTTGTGGGGCTCTCAATCCTATATGATCCCTAGGGGTGGTCCGGGCACGAAAGGATCAGACCCATGGCCATCTTGGCGAGGAAAGAGTCCGGCTCGGGTCCACCGCCGATACGAGTAGTTGACGTCGCATCCTTGATGACGGTCGGCATATTACCTTTTGCAGCAAAATTCGGGCTTTTGACTTCCACTGCCGGTTTGATCGTTGCCCTTGCAGGCGCGTTGATTGCAGTCGTTTTGTCGTTTGTCGCTGGTTGCATCACAGCGCGGTAGACGCCGGCGAAGTTGCTCAACGTTTTGAACATAGTAACGGCGGTGCCATGCCCAACCCGGCATAAGCATCAGGGCGACTTGAAATCGAAGTTATGGCACTGCGCGCAGTAGATCACCGAGGCCTGATGAACATGGTGACAGCTGCCGCAGGGTATCTCGCCCAGATGTGAAGCATGCGGATTGGGCTGATCGGATGCGGTCTTGGCGGCGAGATCCTTGTAGGCGCCGTGACACTTGCCGCACACCGCGGATTCCGGCGCCTTGGCCGGCGGGCTTTCAGCGTGGCAGGAGGCGCAATTCAGCCCCGCCGCAACGTGCTTGTCGATGAGGAAGCCATGTCCCGCGCCGGGCGCCGGCGCTTGCGCGAGCGCCGGCGTCAGACCACCGGCCAGCGCCACAACAGCCGCGGCCAATGCGAGCCGAATCTGGCCCATTGCGAACATCCCCCCTCACGCACAGAATAGTGTTCTTGCCGGGCGTCGCAACCGCCGCCGGCAAGGTCCGCGAGATATCGGGCTTCTAGATGCTTATTCTGCCGGCGTAGCTGCTGCCCCCGCCGGCGGCGTCGCGGCACGGCCCTGGCCGAGCTCCTGCTCGACCCAAAGCGCGTGATGCTGCTTGGCCCAGTTGAGATCGACGTCGCCGGTGCCCATCGCCTCGAAGCCGCCCTCCATGCCCAACGTGCCGATATAGATGTGCGCGAGGATGAGCCCGATGAACAGCATCGCGATCACCGCGTGGACGATCTCGGACGTCTGCATGCCCAGAATATTGGTCAGATAGAACGGGAACAGCAGCGAGAAGCCGGACAGCGCCACGCCGATCGTGGCCAGCACGACCAGCCAGAACAGCAGCTTCTGGCCGCCGTTGAATTTATAGGCTGGCGGATGCTTGTGGCCGACCATGCCGCCGCCCTCCTGGAACCATCTCAGATCCACCCTGGTGAAGAAATTTTGCCGGACCCAGAGCAGAAACAGCACCAGGACGCCGATCACGAACGGGATGCTCGAATAATCGTGCAGGTATTTGGCGGCGATCGACCAGCGCGAGAACGCGTCCGGGCCGATCAGCGGCAGCAACAGCGACTTGCCGAAGCTGATATTGAGGCCGGTCAGGCCAAGAATGACGAACGATATGGCGATGGTCCAATGGGTCAGGCGCTCGACGGCGGTGAAGCGCAGGATCGTGCGGCCGGAGCGGCCGCCTTCGATGCGAATGACGCCGCGGATGAAATAGAACAGCAGCAAGACGACGATCGCGCCCAGGATCACGACACCACCGATCCATGGCAGATACCCCTCATGGAAGAGACGCCATTCGCGGCCCTGCGGCTGCTCGATCACGTAGGACTTGGTATCGGGAATCGTGCCGAGCCCCTGCACGCGGTGCAGCTGGTCGAGCAATTGCTGCTCTTGGACCGCAGAGCCGTTCGGATTGACCGAATTCGGCTGCTGGGCCGCGACCGGCGCTGCCGCTACGGCCAAAAGCAAAAGCGCGATCGCGGCGAAGCAGAGCCGGATGCGTGCGCAGACCATCGCCATGGCATTCCTCCCGTTATCCTCCGCACGGCGCGGTTTTATTGGACCGCGCCGGCCGCTGCCCCCTTGTGCCGCTTCGCCCGTCAGGTCGCGATCGTCTCGCGATACGCGGTCTGCCAACCCCAGGCGCCGGAGCCGTAGCCGCGCTTGGCGACGCGGTCTTTGTAAATCTGCGCGATGATGTCGCCGTCGCCGGCGAGCAGCGATTTGGTCGAGCACATCTCGGCGCACAGCGGCAGCTTGCCCTGCGACAGCCGGTCGGCGCCGTATTTGGCGTACTGCACCGCGGTGTTATCCGGCTCCGGCCCGCCGGTGCAATAGGTGCACTTGTCCATCTTGCCGCGCGAGCCGAAATTGCCGACCCGCGGATATTGCGGCGCGCCGAACGGGCAGGCGTAGAAGCAATAGCCGCAGCCGATGCACAGGTCCTTGGAGTGCAGCACCACCGCGTCGGCGGTGGTGTAGAAGCAGTTGACCGGGCACACCGACGCACACGGCGCGTCGGTGCAGTGCATGCAGGCCATCGACACCGAGCGCTCGCCCGGCTTGCCGTCGTTGAGCGTGACGACGCGGCGCCGGTTGATGCCCCACGGCACCTCGTTCTCGTTCTTGCACGCGGTGACGCAGGCGTTGCATTCGATGCAGCGGTCGGCGTCGCAGAGGAATTTCATTCGTGCCATGACAGCCTCCCCTCCTTACGCCGCCGCAACCTGGCAGAGCGTGACCTTCGGCTCTTGCATGCCGGTGGCCGGATCGTAGCCGTAGGTGGTGATGGTGTTCGCGCTTTCGCCGAGGACCACCGGATCGGTGCCCTCCGGATAGTTGGCGCGCAAATCCTTGCCGCCGAACCAGCCGCCGAAGTGGAACGGCATCCAGACCACCCCCTTGCCGACCCGCTCGGTGACCAAAGCCTTGACCTTGGCCTTCGAGCCGTTCTCGGCGCCGGTGACCAGCACCCAGGCGCCGTCCTTGATGCCGCGGTCGTTGGCGTCCGCCGGGTTGATCTCGACGAACATGTCCTGCTGCAGCTCGGCGAGCCACTTGTTGGAGCGCGTTTCCTCGCCGCCGCCTTCGTATTCGACCAGGCGTCCGGAGCTGAAGATCAGCGGGAACTGCTTGGCGATGCCCTTGTCGACCGCCGCCTTCTGCACCGAGAAGCCGATATTGGGCAGCCGGAACTGCTTGGCGTCGGGCAAGGTCGGATACTTGGAGATCAGCTCGATGCGCGGCGAGTAGATCGGCTCGCGGTGCACCGGAATGGGATCGGGCAGGCCGAAGGCGTTCATGCGCGCCTTGGCGTTGCCGTACGGCACGCAGCCGTGCTTGAGCGCCACGCGCTGAACGCCGCCGGACAGATCGAGCGACCACGACACCGTATCGGGATTGGCGCCGCCGATTTTTTGGATGGTGGCAAGCTCGTCGGGCGTGAGATCGCCGTCCCAGCCCAGCTTTTTCAGCACGCCGTAGGTGAATTCCGGATAGCCGTCCTTGATCTCGGAATCCTTCGGGTAAGACCCTTCGGCGAGCAGATTGAAGTGCGTGCCGTCGACGACGCGCTCGACGCCGAACCGGGCGCGGAAGCAGCCGCCGCCGTCCATCACCGCCAGATTGGTGTTGTAGAGGAGCGGCGTGCCCGGATGCTTGACCTCGGGCGAGCCCCAGCACGGCCACGGCAGGCCGTAATAGTCGCCCTTGTTCGGGCCGGTGGTCGCCCGCTGTGTCCGCATGTCGAAGTCGGCCTGATGCGCCATGTGCGACTTCAGGCGGTCCGGCGACTGGCCGCAATAACCGGTCGACCAGCTGCCGCGGTTCATCTCCTGCAGGATGCTCTCGGCTTCCGGCAAATTGTTCTCGACTTTGATGTGCTTGAACATCTCGTCGGCGAAGCCGAGCTTCTTGGCGATCAGGTATATGACCTCGAGATCGTCCTTGGATTCGAAAATCGGCTTGACGATCTGTTCGCCCCACTGCAGCGCGCGGTTGGATGCCACGCGCGAGCCTTTGCACTCGAACTGCGTGGCGACCGGCAACAGATAGGTGCCGTCCTTGCGTCCGGCCTCGACCGAGAGCGACGCCCACGTGGTCGGATGCGGATCGGCGATCACCAGGAGGTCGAGCTTGGCCAGCCCCTTGAGCGATTCCGGAATGCGCGTGATGCTGTTGCTGGCGTGGCCCTGGATGAACATGGCGCGCACATTGTCCTTCTGCGCCACCTGATCCTTGGGCAACAGCACCGCGTCGAACCAGCGCGTCAGCGGGATGCCGGGCGTCTCCATGATCTGTTTGGAGTCGAAGCGGCCCTGCAGGTAGTTGTAATCGACGTCCCAGACGCGGCCCCAGTGCCGCCAGGCGCCTTCGAGCAGGCCGTAATAGAACGGCAAGGTCACGATATCGAGGCCGACGTCGGTTGCGCCCTGCACGTTGTCATGGCCGCGGAAAATGTTGGCGCCCATGCCGGGTCCGCCGACATTGCCGGTGAGCAGGAGCGCGATGCAGCTCGCCCGCACGTTGGCGGTGCCGACCGTGTGCTGGGTCTGGCCCATGCACCAGATCAGCGTTGCCGGCTTCTGGGTCGCGAACATTTGCGCGACGCGCTTGAGCTGCTCGCCCGGTACGCCGCTCACCCGCTCGACCTCGTCGGGCGTCCACTTCTCGATTTCCTTCTTGGCATCTTCGAAACCGTAGACGCGCTGCTTGATGAATTCCTTGTCCTCCCAGCCGTTCTGCAGGATGTGCCACATCATGCCGTAGAGCACCGGGATGTCGGTGCCCGGCCGCAGCCGCACGTATTCGGTGGCATGCGCGGCGGTGCGCGTGAGCCGCGGATCGATGACGATGACGTTGGCCTTGTTGAGCTCGGCGCCTTCGAGCAGATGCTGCAACGACACCGGATGGGCTTCGGCCGGATTGCCGCCCATGATGATCTGGGTCTTGGCGTTGCGGATATCGGTGTAGCTGTTGGTCATCGCGCCGTAGCCCCAGGTATTGGCTACGCCGGTGACGGTGGTGGAATGGCAAATGCGGGCCTGGTGATCGGTATTGTTGGTGCCCCAGAACGCTCCCAGCTTGCGGAACAGATAGGAGCCTTCGTTGGTCATCTTGGCCGAGCCGAGCCAGTACACGGAATCCGGCCCCGACTTGGCGCGAATGTCGAGAATCTTGTCGCCGATCTCGTTGATGGCCTGATCCCAGCTGATGCGGGTCCACTGCCCGTTCGCCATTTTCATCGGATATTTGAGGCGGCGTTCGCCGCTGACCAGTTCGCGCACCGAGGCGCCCTTGGCGCAGTGCGAGCCGCGATTGATCGGGCTGTCCCAACTCGGCTCCTGGCCGATCCACACGCCGTTCGCCACTTCGGCGGTGACGGTGCAGCCGACCGAGCAATGGGTGCAGATGCTTTTTCTGATCGTGACCTGGGCGCCGGCAGGCGGCGGCGGACCCGCTTCGGCCTTGCGCACCGCACCGAGCGACAGCGCGCCGAGCCCGGCGAGACCGCCGGCGAGGCCGGAGCGGCGCAAAAAACTGCGGCGATCGAGGCCGCGTTCGCTTACCTGATGCTGCGAAAACGCGCCGCGGCGCGCCTGACGTTCCGTCCTTCTGATCAGCACGGCCGCCTCCCCTATTTCGGATAGCGATTGACGCGGTAGTAGTTCTGCACGTCGGTCGAATTCGGCTGGTAGCGCGCCTTGCGCTTTTCGTCGTTGCTGACCTGCGCCGCCGCCGGCTCAACCAGGGTCGACGACGCAGCGACCGCAGCACCGGCCCCAACACCGAGCGCACGCAGGACGTCGCGGCGGCGCACCGACTCGGACTTGGCGTTATTTGTTTGCTTGCGCGTGTTCATTGCGTTCTCCCTGAGCTCGCCGCGTTTTCAGGCCGCGAGCGTAAAGGCCTCGCTCTCGATTGCCACAAAAGTCCGCCCGAGCGCCGCGACGCGGCGATAGAAATCCGCGGCGCGCGCCTGCTCGAGATCGGCGAACAAACGGCCGATCCACGGCAGCAGATGTTTTTCGAAAAACTCGCGGTCGGCGCCGGGCGCCGTGCCGAAACGGCCGTCGGCAAGACCCGCCATCACCTCGCACAACACGGCGGCATGATCTTCCGGCTCGCTGTGGCCGTCGGCGCGCTCGATGCCAAATCGCTCGAGATCGGCGCGCGCCCGCGCCAGCGGCCGCTCGTTGAGAAAGCCGGTCAGGTAAAAGGACGCGTAGGGCAGAAGCTCGCCGCGGCCGATGCCGATGAAGAGCTCGAAGAACTCGCGTTCGATCGTCTCGACCTTGGCCGCAGCTGCCGCTTCGGCGAGCGCCGCCTGCGCGACCCCGAGCGGCGAGGCGTCGCCGCGCAAGGTGGCGATGCGCGTCAGAAGCTCGGCGTCCGGCGCGCGCGCCAGCAGTACCGCGAGCAGCGCGTATTGGCGCGAGCGCGCTACATCAAGTTCGTCGATGTCCGCGGGGGCGATGACTGAAGGGCCAAGGGGCGCGCCATAAAGGTCGGGTCGCAGCATCGAGCGATGCACGCCGGTCACAGCCTCGACCGCAATCACCCGCTCGGCCGGAACGCGGATCCAGTTCGATACCGATGGCTGGGCAATACCGATCTTTCTGGCGAGCGCACCTACGCCGCCAGCGGCTTCAATTGCTGCTGCAATCCCTGGGTCCCGCATCCTTTTTGTTATTCTTGTTTAAGACAACGCTGGCGGGAACAGTAGGCTTGCGTGCCCGGAAGGGTCAATAGCCGGCGACTATGGCTGCACCGCTACTTTGGTAAGGCCGCGCCATGCTTGCGTTGGGCCGGCTCCGACGGTTCTGCGCGCGAATCTTTTTGCAGCGCAGCATAATCGCCGGCATCGCTCACCTCTGCATCAGCGGGTATCGCGGCCGTGGAAACCGATGGCTTCCCACTATCGGGCACGGCCGCGTCCAGAGCCGCCGGCTCGCTGCTTTCCGGAACGGTTTTGCTCTTCTCGTCGCCTTCTTGCGCTGCCTCGGCGGGCGCCTCACCGAACAGCCGCGACACCATGGCGCGGACCTCTTCGGAAAATTCCAGCGAGCCGAAGCCCGGCACCGCATCCGGGTTGGTGAAGTCCCACTGATTCTCGGCAATCCCCACAAAATCGCGGATGGCGGGATCGCTGGTCCAGGCGCGGCGTAGCGCCGCGCGGGTGAGTTCGGCTGGCACGCCCGGCGCCAGGAAGGCGCGGATGTCGGTCGTGGCGTCGATCGATTCGATCGGCGGCAGTTTGGTGAGATCGAACGCGACCTGGACCTCGGGCGCAGTGTCCAGCGGCGCCGCAGACTGCGGTTCACCGGGTTGTGAGGGCTCCGCCGGCGGCGCCGCGTCCTCGGCTTCAGCTTCGGCAACGCCGAGCTTGCGGCGCGACCAGCGCTGCAAAAAATCCTGCACGGATTTTTCCGGCGCGTCCTTTTCCCCTCCGCTCATGACGAGTCCTTGACGCGCGCGCGGCGGGCCAACGCTTCGGGATCGGCGCGGTCGCGCTTGCGCTTGGCGAACGCGCGCTCGATGTGATGCTCGGCGACGAATGCCTCGACGGCGTCGCGGATCGAGGCCGGCATCGGCAGCGCTTCGACCAGATCGGTGCCGACGGTGGCGAAGGCCTCGCCTTCGTTCGGGTCGGCGGTCACGGCGACGACGGTAAACGGCGGGTCGCCGCCGGTCGGCCGCAGCACTGCCCACAGCATCGGTTCGCCCGTTGCGAGATTGTCACGGTAATAGGCGGTGTCGGTCCGGTACAGCGCGACTTCGCCGGCGCCCGCGTAAAATGTCGTGCGATCGGCTTGTGCCTCGAGCAAGGTCCACGGCGCGGCGTCCGGCTCGCCGGCCAGCACTGCGCTCGGCCGCCACACGAAATCGGCCCAGGCGCTCTTGGCGGCGCGGCGCTCGATCACGACGCCGACGGCAAGGCGGAGCAGCGGCTCGGCGGCGCTCATGCCAGCACCGTCGCTTCGCGGATCGGCAGCCCGGTCAGCAGGTTCTGCGGTTTCATGCGCAGCACTCGCTCGGCGTTCATGGCGAGAATAAGATAAATCGGCTCGCCGGCAAGCCGTTCTGAAACCCGGTTGCGATCGGCGAAAGTCAGCCGGAACACCGCGATGATGGATGCGCCTTCGGCCGGGTCGAGCACGCCGCCGCGCCACAGCGCATCTCCGAGCCGCGTCGCTTCGCCATCGAGCCCGACATACCAAGACAGCGCCACCTCGCCCGGTTCGGCGACCGGCGCAATGGCAACCTCGATGCCGAGCAAATGCGCGATCCAGCGTTCCAGCACCGCGGCCAGCGCGGCGAGGCCGCGACGCCCGGCGCTCAGATCGAGCGCCATGTCGAAGCTGTCGCTGCGCTCCCAATAGGTCGCTTCGTTATGGTCGCTGAGCACATCGACGTCGCCGGTCAGCGGCAGGCCCAGCATTGCAACGAGCGGCGATTGCGCAGCGCCGCCTAAATGCTCGTCATCGGCGGCGATCAGCGAACCTTCGTGAAAGGTCAGCCGCTGCGGCCGAAACAACATTTCGGCGGCGCGCAACAGATAAACGTCGTCGCTGCCGTCAAGCGCGTTGCGCAGGATCACGTGCACAAGCTGATCGAGAAACAACAGCGGCACGCGCTTGCCGTCGCGGATCAGCGCCAGGTAGGCGGCCTCAATCGTATCGTGCGTGACGAGATGATTGCGAAACGCAATCATCTGCTGCCAGTTCTCCCGAGCATCCGCATCCGCAATCGCCGCGATCTCGTCTGGCCGCACCCGCCGCCGCGGGTCTTCGAGGAGCGCAGCATGCAGCGCCCGCTCGGCATCGCAGGCCTCCGGCGGCGGCGTCAGCTCCGGGCGCGCCAAATACACTTTGAGAAACTCGTCGGTCAGCGCCAGCCGGCCCTGCGCGTCGCGGTCGAGCAGATGGTGGCCGCAGGAGAGCCAAAAATCATTCATGGCGCGCTCATCGCCGCGGTCCCCCGGTGGCGGGATCGAGCCATGACGGCTGCGCCAGCGCGGCCACGAGCGGCCGACGCTCGCTCGCCGCCTTGCCGGTGCGTCGAACCAAAAGATCGCCGTTCCCCGCAATATCGCGGCGCACGCCTTTTTCCGGCTTGAGGCGCGACAAATAGCTTTTGGCGATCTCAGCAAAACCGTCCTGCTGCCAGGCATCGATCGCGACCATCAGGTGGCGGGCAAAGCTTTCGACCAGCCGCCCCGAACCGAGATCGACAAAGCCCTCTTCGTCGAGCGTGGCCGCGAGCGGGTTGAGCCCGGGCTCGTTCTCCCCGATGGCAACGGTGCGGATCATGCCGGCAAAGACCAGCCAGGGCGGCGCCGCATCTTCGTTGGCGTCGGCCGGCCAGGCGAGCCGCCCGCCGCCGACCAGGCCGCCGTCGACCAGGAGTGCATCGGGCCAGTCGATGGCCATCGGCTTTTCCGGCGGTGCGTGGGCGGCAAGGGTGTCGGCGAGCGCCGCCATGCCGGCATAGATCGTGCGCCGCGCCGTGCGCAGCGGCTCGTCCGGTTCCAGCACCACGGCGAACTCGGCCAGATCGAAGCGGCCGACGTGAACCAGCGTACCGGCCCCTTCCCGGTCGGCCACCGCCACAGCATGTGCGAACGCGTCGCCCACTTCGCGTAGCGCGATGGCGCGGAACGGCGGCGGCAGGTCCAGGCCGCCCGGAACTGCGCGGCGCATGTGAGTTTCAGTATCGAGCGGCATTTGCTTGATATCGCGGACTCGTCCTTTGCGGTCATTATAACTATAAGACGTGCAGCACGGGAGCCGGCGCGGCCCCGCCTCGCCCCATAGCCATGACCACAGACCGCTCCAAAACCATTATTTTATGCTCGTGCGAAGACACGATGCCGCTCGACGCGGACGCGGTGCGGCGCGGCTGTCGCGGCGCCGACCTTAAAACCGCGAACCAACTGTGCCGCGCCGAACTGGAAAAGTTCCGTGCTGCGGCGGCAGCCGGTCCGCTCCTTGTCGGCTGCACCCAGGAGGCGCCGCTGTTCGGCGAAACCGCCGGGCCAGACGCCGATCTCACCTTCGTCAATATTCGCGAAACCGCCGGCTGGTCCGAGCAGGCAGCGAATGCCGGGCCGAAAATGGCCGCTCTCCTTGCTGCCGCGGCCGAGCCCGAGCCTGAAACTCCGTTCGTCAGCCTGACCAGCGACGGCGTCATTCTGATTTACGGCCGCGACGACAAGGCTATCGAGGCGGGGATGCTGCTGAAAGAGCATCTCGACGTCACGGTGCTGTTGAGCCGTCCGGCCGAGGTCGCGCCGCCCCGCGTCAACGACTTTCCGGTGGCGAAGGGAACGATCCGTTCCGCGACCGGCCGGCTCGGCAACTTCGACATCGTGGTCGACGATTTTGCGCTCGCCGTGCCGTCCTCGCGTGGTGCGCTGGCTTTCGACACCGCGCGCGACGGCGCCAAATCGCGCTGCGACATTATTCTCGACCTCTCCGGCAATCCGTCGCTGTTTGCCGCGCCCGATCTGCGCGACGGTTATGTGCGCGCCGATCCGCGCGATCCGGCGGCTCTGATGCGCGCCGTGCTGAAAGCGCGCGATCTGGTCGGCACCTTCGATAAGCCTCGCTACATTCATTTCACGCCCGACCTGTGCGCGCATTCGCGCTCGCGCATCGTCGGCTGCCACCGTTGCCTCGATCTTTGCCCGACCGGCGCGATCGCGCCCGACGGCGATCATGTCGTCATCGATGCCGCGATCTGCGCCGGCTGCGGCGAGTGCGCCGCCGCCTGTCCGACCGGCGCCGCCGCCTACGCGCTGCCGCCTGCCGATATCTTGATGCGCAAGCTGCGGGCGCTGCTCGGCGCCTATCGCGAGGCCGGCGGTGAGGACCCGATCGTGCTGCTGCACGATCAACATGGCAGCGAACTGATCGATGCGCTGGCGCGCTACGGCGCCGGCCTGCCCGCCAATGTGCTGCCGCTTGCGGTCAACGAAGTCACCCAGGTCGGCCTCGAAGCCATAGCCGCTGCGTTCGCCTACGGCGCCAGCGACGTGCGCATCGCGCTGCGGGCCAAGCCGCGGCACGATATTGCGGGCTTGCGGCAAACCATCGGCTACGCCACGCCGATCTTGCATGCGCTCGGCTTCGGCTCGCTCGAGACGATCGAAACCGACGATCCTGACGCGCTCGGCGCCGCGCTCACCGGCATCGCGCCGCATGCGCCGTCATCGCGCCCAGCAAGTTTTTCGTCCTACGGCGGCAAGCGCGAAGTGCTGCTGCTGGCGCTGCGCGAGCTGCAGCGCGCCGCGCGCACGCCGGTCGACGTCATCGCCCTGCCCGCCGGCGCGCCGTTCGGCGCCATCGAAGTGGACAAAGCGGGCTGCACGCTGTGCCTTGCCTGCGTCGCCGCCTGCCCGACCAACGCCCTCCGGGACGACACCGAGCGGCCGCTCTTACGCTTCCGCGAGGACGCCTGCGTGCAGTGCGGGCTGTGCAAGGCGACCTGCCCGGAAAGAGTCATCACGCTCAAGCCGCAGATCGACTTCGCCGCCGTGAACGCGCCGGCGCGCGTGCTCAATGAGGAAGAGCCGTTTGCCTGCATCCGCTGCGGCAAGCCGTTCGGCGTCAAGAGCACCATCGAGGCGGTGAGCAAAAAGCTGGCCGGCCGGCACTGGATGTACGAGGCCGGATCGAAGCGCCTCGATCTCATCAAAATGTGCGACGACTGCCGGGTCATCGTCGTGACCGAGAGCGAATTCGACCCGCACGCCGCCCCGCAACGCCCGATGCTGCGCACCACCGACGATTATCTGCGCGAGCGCGAGGCGCGGGAACGGGCGGGGAAGGCCGAGGAGTGAACGGCTGAACCGCTGTTTGCTCGGTCGCGGAATTCCTCTTGCGATTATTCCATTAAAGGAATATCTTACTTTCGATGGCTTGGAACGTCGAGCACACCGACGAGTTCGCGGCCGTGGTACCACGATCTTACTGAGACGCAGCAGGATGACGTAACGGCGGTCGGACTGCTGCTGATGGAGATGGGACCGCAACTGCCCCATCCTTACTCGTCGGGCATAAACGGATCGAAGCATGCGCATATGCGTGAGCTGCGCGTGCAAAGCGGTGGACGACCTCTTCGGGTGTTCTACGCCTTTGATCCGAGACGATCGGCGATCCTGCTTATCGGCGGCGACAAGACGGGTGATGATCGCTTCTATCAGCGCATGATTCCCATCGCTGACAAACTCTACGACGTGCACATAGAAGAGATTAGAAAGGAAGGATTGATCCGATGAGCGGACATAAGTCCTTTAGCGATTTGACCAAAGGCTTCACGCCTGCCCGGCGTGCAGGTGTAGCGGCAAAGGCTGCTGCATTGCGCGAGACGATGACGCTGGAAGAGCTTCGCAAGGCGTGCGCGCTCTCGCAAGAGGAAGTCGCTGCAGCGCTCACGGTGAACCAGCCGGCGGTCGCCAAGCTGGAAAAACGCGGCGACATGCACGTCAGCAATCTGCGCCGCTATGTCGAAGCGCTTGGCGGCACACTCGAAATCACCGCACACTTTGACAAGACGACGGTGATCATCAGCAATGTAGGAGAGCCCTGATATTTCGCCGACGCTAAATCCGCGCTAAACTCATGCGCAGTAGAGGACATTCCGTATGAGCCCCACCACCATCGTCATCCGCAACGGCACCCTGATCGACGGCTCGGGCGCCGCGGCGCGGCGCAACGACACCATCGTGGTCGAGGGCAACCGCATCAAAAGCATCGGCGCGCTGCCGCCGGAGATCGCGCTCGACGACCGCCGCAACGTCGCGGTGATCGATGCCGCCGGGCAATGGATCATGCCGGGCCTGATCGACGCGCACTGCCACGTCTCCTACGGCTATCCGACGATCAAGGGCGAGGGCAAAGGCCGCGGCACCACGCGGCCGGAATTCTCCACGCTCAAAGCCGCGCGCAGCGTGCAGAAAGTGCTGCGCTCCGGCGTCACCGGCATCTCGGTGCCGGGCGGCACCTGGTTCACCGACGTCGGCGTGCGCGACGCCATAAAACTCGGCCTGATGGACGGGCCGCGCATGTTCGTCGCCGGCCGCATGATCGTCACCTACGGCTGCATCGAGGACGACGAACCGTCGTGGGAGGGCACGCCCGATCATTCGATCGGCAAATTGTGCAACACCGCCGACGAGATGGTCACCGAGGTGCGCCGCCAAGGCAAGCACGGCGTCAATTTCATCAAGATGGCGGACAGCCGCTCCGGCGAATCGCAGATGCTGGCGCGGGAAGAGATCGCCGCGGTCGTCGCCGAAGCGCATCGCCGCAATCTGCGCGTCGGCATTCATTCGCGCGGCGCCGGCTCGACCCGCGCCGCCGCCGAAGCCGGCGTCGACTGGATCATCCATGCCGACCTCGCCACCGACCGCGACCTCGATGCCGTCGCCAAAGCCGGCATGCCGATCATCCCGACCGCGACCTTCCTCGCCATGGTGGTCGAGCTCGGCCAAAAAGTCGGCGCCGAGCAGGTCCAGCTCGACATCAACCGCATGAAGCGCCACTTCGATCTGCTCTGCGAACTCATGCACAAGGCGCGCAAGCTCGGCATCAAACTTCTGGTCGGCACCGATACCGGCAACAACACCTTCATGCGATACGGTGAGGTGCACGCCAAAGAGCTGGAGATTTTCGTCAAATACGGCGGCTACTCGCCGCTCGAGGCGATCAAGGCCGCGACGCACGACAATGCCTACGCGATCGGCCTCGAGGGCCAGGTCGGCGAACTCGCGCCCGGCAAACTCGCCGACCTTATCGTGCTCGACCGCGATCCGCTCGCCGACATCGCCGTGCTGCAGGGCGGCAAGCATCTCACCCACGTCATCAAGGACGGCAAGCTCGTCGATCTGTCACCGCGCGAGGAAATGCTGACGTTCCGCGAGGCGGCGGAGTAATCCATCCCGTCATTGCGAGCGAAGCGAAGCAATCCAGAGCCGGTGCACTGGCTCTCGATTGCTTCGTCGCCCCTGCGGGGCTCCTCGCAATGACGTTTTTTAGTTCACTTCGATCTCTACCCCACGCCCTGCACCCTACGGCGGCCGAAGATCAGCGCGTCGAGGCTGAACGGGCCGGCGCCGAACGCGACCACGAACAGCATGCCGCCCATCATGGCGAGGTGACCGAAAAAGAAGGCGTGCTGGGTGCGCGCCGCCGCGCCGGCAGCTGCGGCCCAATACGGATGAAACAGCACCGCCAGCGCCAGCGTGTAGAAGAACAACGCGAGCGCCACCAGGCGTGTCAACAATCCGACAATCAGCATGACGCCGCCGGCCAGTTCGAGGGCGATGACGCCCCACACCAAATCGGTGGCATAAGGGATGCCGTGGCTCGCCATGTTTGCTGAGGTGGCGTCGATCGTGCCGAGCTTGTTGATCCCGGCCAGCACGAAGATCACAGCAATCAGAATGCGGCCTAACAGCGGCAGTGGGGTCAGCACGGGATGCACGGCGTCCTCGTTTGGCAATTGCGCTGCCGATATAACGGCTGCGCCAAAGCGGACGAGCTTGCCTCGCGGGAAATTGATGCAGTCTGATTGTTAGTTCCGCGCGTAAATGCGGCGTCACTTTGTGGCTTTTTCCAAAAACTTGACCAGCGCGTCGCGATCGGCGGGCGAGCCGATAGTCTGCTCCGGCATCTTGGTTCCGGGCGTAAACGTCGCCGGACCGAGCTCGAACAATTTCGCCACCGTTTGCGGCGTCCAGACGATGTCGAGCTTTTTCAGCGCCGGCGAGAAATTGTAGCCGGGCAACGTGGCGATGCGCCGGCCGAAGAGGCCGGCGAGCGACGGGCCGGCGCGCGGGCCGTCGTCGGCCTTGAGCGTGTGACAGGCGACGCAGGCGCGAAATACCGCCGCGCCCGGATCGCCGGAGTAAGCGGCGAGCGGATCGGCCGGTCCGCCCACGGCGACGTCACCGAGCGGCTCGCCGGTCGTCGTATCCCAGCGGCGGACGATGCGGTCGGCGCCGCCGGTCAACAGCGTCCGGCTATCGGGAAAGAAGGCTGCCGACCATACCGGCAGGCCGGGACCTATCAGCGTGCGCGCCACTGCGCGTGCTTTGAGGTCGATCAGGGCCACCGCGCCGCGGATGCCGGCGGCGGCAACAAGCGCAGCGTCGGGCGACACGGCGAGCGCAATGATCGGTGTCTCACCGACCGCGACGGTGGCGCGCAGTTCGCCTTGCTGTGACAGAACATAGACTTTGCCGTCGGCGCCGGCGCACACGATCTCGCCGTCCGGCACGACAGCGGCCGCGTTGAGCGGCGTAGGCAAAGTGACGATGAGCGGCGCCGCGTCCGCGCCGGCACCGAGCGGCCAGATGCGCAGCGTGGCGTCATAGCCCGCCGACACGAGCGCTCCGTCCGGCAGAAAAGCAACGCCATTGACGTTTTGTTGATGGCCTTCCAGTACCCGCGGTGCGCCGCCGGCGAGCGGCCACAGCCGCACGGTGCGGTCCCATGACGCCGACGCCAACGTCTTGCCGTCGGGCGAGACGGCGAGCGCCACGATCGGCGCCGCGTGGCCCTCCAGTACGGTCCGCGGCTGGGTCTCGCCGGCGTGCCACAGCGCGATGCGCGCGTCGGCGCTCGCCGTCGCGATCCCACCATCCGGCAGCAACGCCACCGCGTTGACCGCGCCGTCATGGAAGCGCAGCACCTGGCGCGCCGTGTTGGTCTTGAGCGACCAGATAATCGCCGAAGTATCGAAACTCCCGGATACGGCAGTCTCGCCGTCAGATGACAGCGCCAGCGCCCGCACCGGCCCGCCATGGCCCCGCAGTTGCGCCCGTGCGGGAAGCGCACTGAGCAGCAGCAAACAAATCAGCAAAATGCGCTGTACCATGGCTCTCCAAGTCGCGTGTCTAGCCGAACTCGGGACCGGCGACCACGAAAGTGCGCGCGACGGTCCCGAACGGTTGGCCGCGGCCGAGCGCCATGCGCAGAAACGGTCGCTGCACCGTGAAAGCGCGCTCTTTCAGTACCGCGGCGAGTTTCTGCCAGCGATCGGCAAGGTCGAGAAACACCGCACCGTTCACCGCGCCGAGTGCGGCTGCGAGCAAAGCCGCGGCGGCGTGCTCGTCGGCGGCAACGATCGGCCCGATTTGGGTGGCGATGCGGCCGGGTCGCGCCAGCACGAAGCTCGCGCCGTCCGCCGCCACGAAAGCAAGCTGCGGCGCGCGGGCAAAAAAGCTGCGCAGCAAAAAGCCACGCGACGCCCCGAACGCAGTGGCATCGATCGCGATCGCCGCCGCCAGATCGTGCGCCTGCATCGGCCGCACGCCAGGCGGCGCAACCACCCCGCCGCCCTGCCCTTGCCAGCGGCTCAGCGCAAACTGCGGCACAAAGCCAAGCGGCCGGTAGACACGCTCGCCCGCCGGCGTGGCATCGAGCACCGCGACCAGGCCGCGCCGCTTCAGTTCGGCGCAGCAGGCTTCCAGAATGCCGGTGCCGATGCGCCGGCGGCGGTGCGCCGCGGTGACCAGCACCATGCTGACCCAGGCAAACTCATCCGAGAACGGCAGCATGGCGCCGGTCGCAACCGGCCGGCCGTCATCGCCCGGCAACCCAAACACCGTACCGTGCCGCATGAACAGCAGCCAATCGTCGGGCGTCTGATTCCAGCCGGCCTCGGCCGACAGCGCCATGCAGCCGGCCATGTCGCGCTCGCTCAGCACCGCAAGCGGCAACACGTCAGTAGACGCCATCGCGGACCTCGTAGTGGGTCGGCTTGCCAAAGCTCGGCCGCTCGTGCGCCACCCATTGGGTCACCCAATCGATCATGGTCGCCAGCGGAATGCGCGGCGAACCAAACAAACCTACGGCCTGGGCAGTGTTGGTGAGCCAAGCGGTCGCCGCCTCGATACCGACGATGCACGGATTTTTGCCGAGCCGCGCGCCGAATTCTTGCGCGAGCCGGCGGACCGCGATGGCCTGCGGCCCCGACACGTTGATGGCCGTGGTCGGCGTCGTGACATGGCGCAGGCAGCGCAGCGCCAGTGCGTTGGCATCGCCCTGCCAGATCACGTTGACATGCCCCATGGTGACGTCGATCGGCTCGCCGTCGCGCACCTTGCAGGCGACGTCGAACAAAACGCCGTAGCGCATGTCGATTGCGTAATTGAGCCGGAACAGCCGGCCGGGCGTGCCGTACGCTTGCGAAAAATAGTCGAACATGCGCTCGCGGCCGATGCACGAGGCGGCGTAGTCGCCGGGGCCGGCGAGCGGCGTATCCTCGGTCGCGCCGCCGCTGTCGACCGCAACGAACGGATAAACGCAGCCGGTCGAGAATGCGACGATGCGCGAGGCGCAAAAATGCTCGGCGACCAAAGCCGGCACGTGCACGTTCATGGCCCAGGTCAGCGCCGGATTGTCCTGCGCGCCGAATTTGCGGCCGGCCATGAAGATGACGTTGCGCAGGCGCGGCAACTTTTGCACGGCGGCGCGATCCAACAGATCGCAGGCGATGGTTTCGACGCCGTGCGCTTCCAGCGCGTCGCGCAGCCCGGTCTCGCTGAAGCGTGCGACGCCGATGACGCGCTTGTCCGGCGCCGCGTTGCGGGCGAGCCGCGCCAAGGTCGGGCCCATCTTGCCGCCGACACCGAGCACGATGATGTCGCCATCGAGCGCGGCGAGGTCGGCGGCCAGCGCCCGGCTCGGCCGCGTCAGAAACTCATCGAGCTGTTCGGGCCCGTCGAACCGTTGCGGCAACGGCGCATCGTCAAGCCAAGCGGTCATAGGCGCGCTGCAGGCGCGGCCTATTCGGCGGCCTGGCGCGGCGGTGCGCGCATCGTCTCTAGCCCGTCTACGGCGGCAGCGGAGATCGTGGTGCGCACCATGTAGCGCGGCTCCTGTGCCGGCCATGGCCGGCCGCGATGCATGGTAGCGCGGTTGTCCCACATCACAACGTCGCCCTTGTGCCAGGTATGCAGATAGCTGCGCTCCGGCGCGGTGGCGGCCGCCATCAATTCGCCGAGCAGCTTTTGCGCTTCGGCGAGCTCCATGCCCTCGATCGCGTAAGTGTGCGACGCGAGATACAACGCCTCGCGGCCGTTCACCGGATTTCGCCACACCAGCCGCCAGCATTGCGGCGGCAGCGCCGCGCGCTCTGCGGGGCTCGCCAGATCCGGCGCGATCTTGCCGCGCGAGTAGGCGTAATCGTGCCAAGCGAACGCGTTGCGCAAGCGCTGCTGCAGCGCTGCATCAAGCCGCTCGAAAGCGAGCCGCGTCGAGACGAACTCGGTCTCGCCGCCGCGGCCCGGAATGATGCGCGACGACAGCACCGAAGCGAGCGCCGGCACGCTCTTGAACGGGCTGTCGGTGTGCCAGAGCTGATTGGCCTTGTTGCGCAGCGCCAGCCGATGATCTTCCGGCACGACGTTGCCGTTGTCGTCGAGCGTCTTGAGGATGACCAGGTTGGTACCGTGTCCCTCGGAGCCGACCTTGGTGACTTCGAGCGCACCGAAGCGGCGCGAGAACGCGATCTGCGCTTCGTCGGTGAGGTCTTGGCCGCGAAACACCAGGACCGAATGCTCCTCGAACGCCGCGCGCATGTCTTTATAGACGGCGTCGCTTGCCGCGGCGTCGGCCAACGTCACGCCGCGCAATTCGACGGCAAAACCGGGACCCAGCGGGACGATCTCCATGGGCGTACTCCTCGGTTGAAGGATTGGCGCAAGTTTCCGTCAAACGCGGCCCGCCGGCAAGCATGCCTTGCGCCGCATGCGCGCGAGGCTACTATTCGCGGCGCCGCAGCATAACGGCTTCCGCAATGACCGACCATCTCGCCCAATTCATCAAACCCGGCCGCGTGCACCGGCGGATTTACACCGATCCGGCGATCTTCGAGCTGGAAATGGCGCGCATTTTCGGCACCGCGTGGATCTACATCGGCCATGAAAGCCAAGTGAAAAATCCCGGCGATTACCTGCGCAGCTTCATCGGCCGCAAGCCGGTGGTGCTGGTGCGCGACGCCGAAGGCCACATCCGCGTCATCCATAACCAGTGCGCCCATCGCGGCTCGCTGGTCGTCGCCAACGACAAGGGCAACACCGCCGAGTTCCAGTGCTGCTACCACGGCTGGACCTATCATCTCGACGGCCGGCTCAAGGCGGTGCCGCTGCAGCACGGCTATCCGCGCGATTTTGATCCCAAGAACCCGAACACCGCGATGCTGGCCGTGCCGCGTGTCACGAGCTATCGCGGCTTTGTGTTTGCCAGCGAGGCGCCGGACGGGCCGAGCCTGGAGGATTTTTTGGGCCACATGGCCACGTCGCTCGACGACATGGTCGATCGCGCGCCGGACGGCGAGATCGAGGTGGCCGGCGGCACGTTCAGGCATACCTATGACGCCAATTGGAAGCTTTATCTGGAAAACCTGTGCGACGCCGCGCATCCGTGGTTTACGCATCGCTCCTCGATCGACGCGGCGCAGCAGCAATCGGACCAGGTTCACTCCGACGGCTCCGGCGAAATCGCGATCCGGCAAATGCGCCAAAACGGCGCGCCGTACAGTTTCTGGGAAACGCAGGTCGGCATCTGGACCTATCCGAACGGCCACTCTTATCTCGGCGACTATCACGATGACGCCAAGCTGGTCGCAGCGCTTAAGGACCCGCTGTTCCGCGACTACATCGCGGCGATGGAGAAGAAGAAGGGCAAAGCCGAGACGCGGCGCGTTCTGGAAACCCGGCGCTGGAACAGCAACATCTATCCGAACCTGTCGTTCATGAGCCAATTCCAGCAGCTGCGCGTGGTTCATCCGATCGCGGTGAACCGCACCGTGGTGCACACCTACAACTTCCGCCTCACGGGCGCGCCGGCGCAGATGTTCCGCAACACCATCAGCTTCGCCAATACGGTCAACGGCACCGGCTCGCTGGTGCTCACCGACGATCTGGAAATCTACAACCGCATCGGCCTCGGGCTATCGAGCGAAGGTGCCGAGTGGATCGAGATCGGCCGCGGTTTCGAGACGGACGTGCCAGACGCGCATGGCGGCCGCCGCGGCAACAACTCGACCAGCGAAATTTATATCCGCAACATGCTCGAGGCCTGGCTCGCCTACATGACGCCGGGCGGCCGCCCTGCCATGCGCGCAGCGTCATAAAGAATGGGGCGACGGCCGAAAAAACGGGCACGACGGCCGGCGGCGCCGCGGCGGCCGCGCGTTTCCGCCATGCGTGCGGCGCGCTCGGTGGCACCGCCGCGGCTCGACCTGCGCCGCTGCGAGCAGTTTCTGCTGCACGAAGCGCGGCTGCTCGATGAAGCCAAGTTCGACGACTGGCTGGCGCTGTTTACACCCGAAGCCTGGTACTGGGTACCGAGCGAGCCCGACCAGGCCGATCCGGTCGAGACCGTGTCGCTGATCTACGACGACCGCCGGCTTCTGGAAACGCGGGTGCGGCGGCTTGCGAGCCCACGCATGTATTCGCAGGAGCCGCGCTCGCGCACCTCGCGTATCGTCGGCAATGTCAGCATCGAGGACGCCGACCGCGACGCCTGCACGGTGCGCTCCAAGTTCATGATGATCGAATACCGCCGCGAGCAGCAGCGCCTGTTCGGCGGCACCATGCTGCACCGCCTGGTGCAAAGCGACCGCCGCATCATGATCGCCTGGAAGCGCGTCAATCTCGTCAACTGCGACGCGCCGCTCGACGGCATCACCGTGCCGTTTTAGGGTTTGTTTCCCGCACGCGATGCAGCGCCATAAGCGCGTTTACGCGCGTCTTCGGCGCGCTATGGGTGCATCGCAGATGCGGGATCGTCCTAAACTCGGCGTTCGTTACGATCCCGGGTCTGCAGCGCACCACTTCGTGCTGCGCTGCGCCCGGGAAACGTCGGACGATCACGTCCCCGTCGGCCGGTGCAGCGCGGTGCGGGTGCGCTGTGCGGTGAGCCATTTGGAGCGGCCCGCGACCGCGAGCGTGAGCGCGCGCAACGCAGGCGGCCAGGTGGTCGGCAGGCCGAGCAGGTAGGAAATGCGCTGGGTATGCTCGGTGAGCGGCCGTTCGCGGCGCTCCCAGGTGGCGAGCGCGGCGGCGACGTCGGGCTCCCGCTCCAGATAAACCGCGAGCGACAGCGCGTTCATCATGGCGCAGCCGCCGCCCTGGCCGATATTCGGCGGCAGCGCGTGCGCGGCGTCCCCGATCATGGCGACGCGGCCGGCCGACCAGCGTTTTAGCTTGATCAGATCGAAACGGTCGTAGCGGCCCTGCTCGCCGATGCGGTCGATCAGTGTTTCAAGATGCGGAAACGCGCGCGTCCATTCGTCCTTGCGCACCGGCACCGCCTTGGCGGCCTCGTCGCTGTCCAGCATGGTCAGCGCGATGTAGATCTCGGTCTCGCTGCACGGCGTGTAGAGCACGCGGCGCGTGCCCGACCAATACTCAATGGTGGTGGCGCCGCCGTCGCTGGCGGCGCGCTCGGCCGCGGTTTTGTCCATAAGGAGCCGCGTGCAGCCGTCGACCAGGAATTTGCGCTTGGCCAACAGCCCGAGCGAATCGCGCAGGCGCGAATTGCCGCCGTCGGCGCCGACCACGAGATCGGCTTTCAGCCGCGTCCCGTCGGCGAGAACGAGTTCACCCTCCGGCGTTGCGGCGGCCGCCGCCGAACCCGTGACGATCTCAGCGCCGGCGCGCGTCGCAGCGGCAGCGAGCGCGTTGATGACGTTCTGCCGCACGATCGAGAACACGCGGCTGCCGCTCCAGCGGTGCACCGCGATCAGGCGGTCGCTGCCGTCGCGCACTTCGCGGGTATGGGCGAATGGCGCACCGGCGACCGCCTCCGCGTAAGCGCCGACCGCCTCCAGCACGCGCAGCCCGTTCTCGTAGATGTAGATGCCGGCGCCGGTGGTGCGCAGCCGGTCGGCGCGCTCGTGCACGCGCACGCTCCAGCCGCGCTGCGCCAGCGCGCACGCCGCGGTCAGCCCGGCAAAACCCGCACCGGCAATCTCGGCGTGCCGCTTGCTCATTACGGTGAGCTTATTATCATTGCCGGCGAACCGGGCAATGTCGGCCCGCGTGGAGAGAAGTCATGGCCCGATTGCGCCATTTCGCCGTCTGCGTCCAAGACCTGGAGAAGGCGGCGAAGTTTTACGAGAACGTGTTCGAGCTCAAACGCATCGCGCGCGAGGATCTCGACATCGGCTCGGCGATCTACATGAGCGACGGCGTCATCAATCTGGCGCTGCTCAATTTCTCGACCGGCGCCGGCAGCAAGGCCTCGGACCTCAAAGACCCCAAAGCCTTCGTCGGCGCCCACCATTTCGGTTTTCAGGTCGACGACCTCGTCGAGACGCAGAAGCGCATCGAAGAGAACGGCGGCAAATTCTTCTTCGACCTCGGCGACGAGCGTCACGGCAATTTCGAGCGCAAGTTCAAGGACCCCGACGGCGTGATCTTCGACATTTCCAAGCACGGTTGGCAGGGCACCGATAGCTACACGAAGAAATAAACACCGTCGGGTGGGTTAGCCGCGCAGCGGCGTAACCCACCACTTGCACAATGCGGTGGGTTACGCGCCCTTCGGGCGCTAACCCACCCTACAAATCACTCGACGAACTGATTGGTGTAGAGCTCGTCCACCGGCGACTTCTTCTGGATGATGCCCTTGGCCAGGTAAAAGTCCTGCAGCTTGGCGACGCGTTCGGGATCGACCGCGCCGAGCACTTTTTGGCCCGGATAGATCAGCTTGTCGTAATAGGCGAACGCCTCCTTGACCTGATTTTCCTTGCCGTTCCATTCCGGCACGAACTTCACGAAATCGGCGGCGGCCTTGTCGGCATCGTCCATGATGTCCTTCATGCCGCGCAGCGCCGCCTTGACGAAGGCGCGCACGAGGTCGGGCCGGTTCTTGATGGTGTCGTCGGAGGCGGCGACGGCTTGCGCCATGTGCGGAAAGAACTCGTCGGTCGGCAGAATGGTGACGGCGACGCCGGCGGCTTCGACCGGCGGAATCCAGTCCGGCACGCCGGCCATGCCGACCGACTTGCCGGTCGCCACCATCTGCCAGACGCCGACCGGACCGGCCGATTCGATGTTGACGTCGTTCTGCGTCAGCCCGACGCTGGCGAGCAAGCCGAGCAGCGCATAGAACGTGGTGTCCTGGTACGACATCACCGTGATGGTCTTGCCCTTCAGATCGGCCGGGCGCTGGATGCCGGAATCCTTGCGCACCACGAGCTGCATGAATCCTTTGCCGCCGAACAGGCAGACGATTTTCACCGGCACGCCGTTCTGCCGCACGACGATGGGTCCGTCGGCGACGATGCCGCCGAGCGGCGCGTTGCCGGCACCGACCTGCTTGGCGACGTCGACGCCGCCGCGGCCGACCGCGTAGCTCACGTCGAGGCCGGCTTGCGCAAAATAGCCCCGGCCCTTGGCGAGCTGGATCGGGCCGAACGCCGGCAACAGCGGCGGCGCCGGGAACAAATAGGTGATCTTCTCTTCCGCCCGCGCCGGCGCGATCAAGCCCGAAAACACCGCGGCGCCGGAGGCCAGGCCGACTGCGCCTTGCAGCATGCGACGCCGCGACAAAGTCAAATCCTCAAGCACGAACATTGCGTCAACTCCTTGGCGGGCAAAGTGTGCGCCGGCGCCGCGGCCCTGCCCTATCGGCGGCTCCCAACTTTGCCACTATACTGGACTTATCCGGGCAGCGACACGCGCGCAATCGGCCCAACTTAATCAGCTCCTGCGGTCGCTCGGCGATGTCTTCTCCCTCCGCTTCCGTTCCGGTCAGACTTGAATATCGCAATGTCACGATGCGGTTTGCCAACCGCGGCGGCGGCGAAGCGCTCACTGCCGTGCGCGGCGTAAGCTTCACGGTCCGCGACAGCGAAGTCGTGTCGCTGATCGGCCCGAGCGGCTGTGGCAAGAGCACGCTGCTCAATATCGGCTCCGGGCTGATGGCGCCGAGCGAGGGCACAGTGCTGGTCGACGGCGCCCCGGTCGCCGGGCCGAATTCTCACGTCGCCTTCATGCTGCAGAAGGATTTGTTGCTGCCGTGGCGCACCGTGGCCGAGAACGCGATGTTCGGTGTCGAAATCCAGGGCGTGCCGGCCGCCGAGCGGCGGCGCCGCGCCGCCAATCTACTCGCGCAATTCAGCCTCGCCGAATTTTCCGATCACTATCCGCACCAATTGTCCGGCGGCATGCGCCAGCGCGTGGCACTGGCGCGCACGCTGGCTGTCGATCCGCACGTTCTGTTGCTCGACGAGCCGTTCTCGGCGGTCGACGCGCAAACCCGCATGGTGCTGCAGCGCGATCTGGCGCAGACTCTTTCGCGCGAGCAGAAAACCGCCTTGCTCATCACCCACGATCTGTTCGAGGCCGTGACGCTGTCGGATCGCGTGCTGGTAATGAGCCGGCGGCCGGGTGCGATTATCGACGAGATCGCGATCGAGGTGCCGGGGCGCGACGATCCGATCGGCCGGCGCTCCGATCCCAAAGTGGCCGCCTATGTGGCGCGGCTGATGGACCGACTCGACATCGCACATACGGCGCTCGAGCGCCAGCCTGCAGAAGGCGACGCATGACCTCCGGCGGCCGCCCATCGCTGGGCAAAGGCGCCGGTGCCAGCTTGGCGCTGCTGGTGATTTTTCTCGCCGCCTGGCAATGGGGTCCCGGCCTCATCGGCTTGCCGGCCTTCATCGTGCCCCCGCTTTCGACGGTCGCCGCCGAATTCGTCCATGCCTTTGAATTTGATCATCTCGTTCTGCACACCGGCGTCACGATTGGCGAGGTATTGGCCGGCTTTGTGCTCGGCAGCCTGCTCGGCGCCTGCGTCGGCTATCTGCTCGGTATGTCGCCAGCCGCCGAGCTGGCGCTGTCGCCCTACATTCTGGCGCTGCAGATCGCGCCGAAGGTAGCGTTCGCACCGCTGTTCATTCTCTGGATGGGCTACACGGTCTATCCGAAAATCCTGGTCGCGATCCTGATCGTGTTCTTTCCGGTGTTGGTCAACGTGCTGACCGCGTTACGCACCATCGATCCCGATCTGATCAACCTCGCCCGCGCATTCACGGCGACGCGCGCGCAGATCTTCTGGAAGATCGAGTTTCCCACCTCGATGCCGCCGATGTTCGCCGGACTGCGTATCGGCGCCACTCTCGCGGTGGTCGGGGTCGTGGTCGGCGAACTGGTCGGCGGCAATGTCGGGCTCGGCTATCTGCTCGCTTTCGGCGAAGGCCAGGCCAACACCCCGCTCGTGTTCGTCGCCATCGTCATGCTGACCCTGGTCGGCGGCATCGCCTATCTCGCCGTCATCCTGGTCGAGCGCCGCGTGCTGCACTATCTGCCGAAGCGCGCGGTTGGCGGCGAGCTTTAGCCCAGGGCGGCCGGCAGGAGAGAGGAAGCTTGGACTTTCAATTGCGCCGCTGAGAGCCTATTCTTATCGTCATGACCAAGCTCCTGGAAAGAGCGCTTGAGGCGGTCCGCCAGCTGCCCCCGGACAGTCAAGACGAGATCGCGCGCGCCATGCTCAATCTGGCGAACAGCGAAGAGCCCGAAGAGATTGATCCGACGCACTTGCCCGACGTGTTGGAAAGCCTCGCTCAAGCGAAACGGGGCGAGTTTGCGAGCGATGCCGAGGTCCAAGCCGCATTTCGGCGCTTCGATCGATGAAGCTGCGCTTTACGCCGCGCGCCACCGCGAACATCGTCGAAATTGCCGATTACATCCTAGCCAGAAATCCGGCTGCCGCCGAGCGTGTGCGGTCTGCAATCTATGCAAGCCTGCAAAACCTCCTGCTTTTTCCTCACATGGGCCGACGACAGAAGGCGGAAGGCGTGCGCAAACTCGTAACCGGTCGATATAGTTATCTCATTTACTACACTGTCGATGAGGCCGCCGAAGAGATCGTGATCCTCAACGTCAAGCATCCGGCTCGCAGGCGCGAGCACGAGGATGCTTGATCGCAGTTACAATAGTTAAGAAATTTCTCGCGGTCTCAACTCGGAAAATGCTCGGCGTGCCAATCGGCTTCGAGCTCGGGATTGATCTTGCCGTCGATCACGCACACGCCGGGCGCGCCGTCGGCGACCCAGGCTTTGAGCGGGTCGAGATCGGCTGGCGTGCGCACGGTGATGCCGCGCGCACCGTAGCCGCGCGCGATCGCGGCGAAATCAGTCTCCGGGAATTGCACGAGGTCGACGGAAAATCCCTGGCGCCGGAAATAATGCACCTCGGCCGCGTAGGACGCATCGTTGTAGATGAGGATGCACAGACGCAGTCCGAGCCGGATCGCGGTTTCCAGATCGGCGATCGACATCAGAAAGCCGCCGTCGCCGGTGCCGAGCACCGCGAGTTTGCCGGGATTGGCGATGGCAAGCCCGATCGCCGAAGCGAGCCCGAGCCCGACCGACTGGAACGAATGACTGAGGCACGAGGCGCGCGCGTTCGGCACCCGCAGATAGCGCGGCACCCAGCCGCAGAAGTGACCGGAATCGGAAGCGATCACGCGGTCGGCCGGCAGAATGGCGTCGACCGCCTTGCTCAAGGTGCGTGGGTCGATGAAGGCCGCGCCGGACGCATCAGGATACGGAAAATGGTGATTGTCGCCGGAGCGGATACGCTCGCGCATGGTATTGCTGCGGCGGACCCTTCCCTGCCCTCCTCCGCTTGCGGCACCGCGCCGCGCGAACTCCGCGAGCAGCGCCTCCGCCGTTGCCTTGGCATCGCCCTGCACGGCGATCTGCACCGGCATCTGATAACCGAGTTTTCCCGTCTCGACGTCGACCTGCGCCACCACCGCGCCGGGCGCGACCAGCTTGCCGCGTTTGGTCGTCCACGCCGTGAGGCTCGCTCCGAACGCCAAGATGAAATCGCTTTCCGCGATCAATTCGTCGGCGACCGGCGACGAAAAACCGCCGCTGATGCCGACCGACCACGGATTATCGGCGAACAGGCCGTGGCCGCACACCGAAGTCGCGAACAGCGCGCCGACCGCGTCGCCGAGCGCAACCAGCGCCGCTTCGGCGCCCGAGATCACCGCGCCGCGGCCGCCGAGAACGAGCGGGCGCTCGGCTTTTAGAAGCGCATCGGCAAGACGCTGCACGAGCTGCGGGTCGGGCTGCATGCGGCCGGGCGCCGGCGGCAGTTCAAGCGGCGGCAGATTCGAGCTGAGCGACGCATGCTGCACGTCGAGCGGCATGCTCAACACCACCGTCTGGCGGTCGCGCAGCGCGCGGGTCACCGCCCGCAAGGCGTCCTCGCGCGCCGAGGCCACCGTATGCAGCCGCTCCGCCGCGGCGCCGACTGAGCGCACCATCTCGGCCTGCTCGATGTAAAAATTGTTCTTCACCGCGCCGTTCGGCACGTCGCCGGCCAGCACGACGAGCGGCGTGCGGCTTTTCGCGGCCTCGCCGATGCCGGTCAGCGCATTGGTCAGCCCGGGACCGGAATGCAGGCTGACCAACGTCAGTTCGCCGGTCGCCTTGGCGTAGGCGTCGGCCATGCTGGCGGCGTTGCACTCGTGCCGCGCCGCGATCAGTTCGACCCCGGCCTGCACCAAACCATGCGAGACCTTGAAATTGGCGGTGCCCAGGAGGCCGAAACAGCGGCGGGCCCCATAAGCCGCCAAGTCGCTGGCAATCACCGACGCGACGGTCGAAGTGCCGTTCATGAATCAGGTCCTACGGGCCGGCTGGCGAGAAAAGCCAAACGATACAAGACGATATTCAAACCTGGCGCAACGGCTGGATGTCACTTGTGAAACCCTTCAAACTTGAATATTTAAGCTTGAAATAATCCGCGGCCCGTGCCATCTTGATGGCGCGAACACAGACGGCGGCGGCCATGAAGATCGCGTGCCTCGGCGGCGGCCCGGCGGGCCTCTACTTCGCCATCTCGATGAAGCTGCGCGACGCCAGCCACGCCATCACCGTGTTCGAGCGCAACCGTCCCGACGACACGTTCGGCTGGGGCGTGGTGTTCTCCGACGAAACGTTCGAAAACATCGCCGCCAACGATCCGCCGAGCGCCGCGGCGATCCGCAGCCACTTCGCCTACTGGGACGATATCGCGGTCTATTATCGCGGCGAACGCGTCGTTTCCGGCGGCCACGGCTTCTCCGGCATCGCGCGCAAGAAGCTGCTTTTGCTCCTGCAGGACCGCGCCCGCGAGCTCGGCGTCGATTTGCGCTTCCAGGCCGAGATCGACGGCGCCGGCGCGCTTGCCAAGAGCTACGACCTCGTCGTCGCCGCCGACGGCTTGAACTCGAAGACCCGCCGCGAGTTCGCCGAGCATTTCAAGCCGGCTATCGACCTGCGCAAGAACAAATTCGTCTGGCTTGGGACGCGGCAAAAATTCGACGACGCTTTCACTTTCATCTTTGAGGAAACCGAACACGGCTGGGTGTGGGCGCACGCCTATCAATTCGACGCCGACACCGCGACCTTCATCGTCGAGTGCGCGGAAGCGACCTGGCAGAAATTCGGCTTCGGCGCCATGAGCCAGGACGAATCCTGCCGGGCCTGCGAGCGCATCTTCGCAAACTATCTCGGCGGCCATCGGCTGATGTCGAACGCCACGCATATCCGCGGCTCGGCCTGGCTGAATTTCCCGCGCGTGCTGTGCGAGAGCTGGTCGCACCAGAACATCGTGCTGATGGGGGATGCCGCCGCCACCGCGCATTTCTCGATCGGCTCGGGCACCAAGCTCGCCATGGAGAGCGCGGTATCGATGGCCGATTACCTGCACAGCGAGCCGACGCTCGAAGCGGCGTTTGCCAAATACGAAAACGCCCGGCGTACCGAAGTGCTGCGCCTGCAATCGGCGGCGCGCAACTCGATGGAATGGTTCGAGAACGTCGAGCGTTATCTGCAGCTCGATCCGGTGCAGTTCAATTACTCGCTGCTGACGCGATCGCAGCGCATCAGCCACGAGAACCTGCGGCTGCGCGACAAGAGCTGGCTGGAAGGCGCCGAAGCCTGGTTCCAGCGCCGCGCCGGCGCCGGCGCCAACAGTACACGGCGGCCGATGTTCGCGCCGCTCAAGCTGCGCGAGCTCCACCTGAAGAACCGCGTCGTGGTGTCGCCGATGGCGCAATACAAAGCCATCGACGGCTGCCCGACCGACTGGCATCTGGTGCATTACGGCGAGCGCGCCAAGGGCGGCGCCGGCCTCCTCTTCATCGAGATGACCTGCGTCAGCGCCGAAGGGCGCATCACGCCGGGCTGCACCGGAATGTACCGACCCGAGCACGAAGCGGCCTGGAAGCGCATCGTCGATTTCGTTCACGCCGAGACCGACGCCAAAATCTGCTGCCAGCTCGGCCATTCGGGAGGCAAAGGCTCGACCCAGCTCGGCTGGGAGGAGATGGACGCGCCGCTCAAAACCGGCAATTGGCCGGTGATGGCGGCCTCGGCGACCGCGTGGTCGCCGCGCAATCAAACGGCGCGCGCCATGACCCGCGCCGACATGGATCGCGTGCGCGAGCAATTCGTCGCCGCGGCCGAAATGGCCGCACGCGCCGGCTTCGACATGCTCGAACTGCACTGCGCGCACGGTTATTTGCTGTCGTCGTTCATCACGCCGCTGACCAATCGGCGCACCGACGAGTACGGCGGCTCGCTGCAAAACCGCATGCGCTATCCATTGGAGATTTTTCACGCCGTGCGCGCGGTGTGGCCGGCGGAAAAGCCGATCTCTGTGCGCATCTCCGCCAACGACTGGGTCGGCGACGACGGCATCGAGCCGCAGGACGCGGTCGCCATCGCCCGCCTGCTGCAGGAAGCCGGCGTCGATATCTGCGACGTGTCGGCCGGCCAGACCTCGATCCGGGCCCGGCCGGTCTACGGCCGCATGTTTCAGACGCCGTTCTCCGACCGCATCCGCAACGAGACCGGCATGGCCACCATGGCGGTCGGCAACATTTACGAGCCCGACCACGTCAACTCGATCCTGATGGCCGGCCGCGCCGATCTGGTCTGCCTCGCGCGGCCGCATCTCGCCGATCCGTACTGGACCTTGCATGCCGCGGCAAAACTTGGCGACCGCGGCGAGGCCTGGCCGGCACCCTACTATGCCGGCCGCGACCAGCTTTATCGGCTCAGCGGCGGCGCCGAGCCGGCAGCCGCGGCGGCGGTGTGACATGGCGCTTACCGGCCAGCATGCGCTCGTCACCGGCGGCGGCAGCGGCATCGGCGCCGCCATCGCCCTCGCGCTCGCGGAAGCCGGCGCCACCGTGACGATCTGCGGCCGGCGCCGCGCGCCACTCGAGGAAACGGCGGCGCGGCAGTCCGGCATTCATGCCGAGACCGCCGACGTGACCGATCGCGACGCCATGCTGGACCTTTACCAGCGCGCGGAGGCGGCGCGCGGGCCATTTGCCATCGTGGTCGCCAATGCCGGCGGCGCACAAAGCGCGCCGGCCGAGAAAATCACGCCGCAAATGTGGAGCGAGACGCTCGCCCTCAATCTCACCGGCGCGTTCTATTCCGTGCAGCCGGCGCTCGCCGGCATGCGCGAGCGCGGTTTTGGCCGCATCGTGTTCGTCGCTTCGACTGCCGGATTGCGCCCAGCCGCCTATGTGGCGCCGTATGTCGCCGCCAAACACGGCGTCATCGGTTTGATGCGGGCGCTGGCGCTGGAAACGGTCAAGCACGGCATCACCGTCAACGCCGTGTGCCCGACCTATACCGAAACGCCCATGCTCGATCGCGCCGTCGAACGCATCGCCGCCGTCACCAAGCGCGATGCGGCCGAGGCCCGCGCCGCGCTCGCCGCCAGGAACCCGCAGGGCCGCTTTATCACGCCGGAAGAAGTTGCCGGCACTGTGCTGTGGCTGTGCGGCGAGACCAGCGCCGGCATCACCGGCCAGGCCATCGCGATTTCCGGAGGCGAGACATGGTGAGCGCGCCGCTGCCCGCCGCCGCCCGCGCCGACGGCGGCAAACAAAGCGACAGCAAGGCGCGGCTGCGGCTGTGGATCCGGCTCCTGCGCGCGAGCCGCCTGATCGAGCGCGTGGCGCGCGAGCGGCTGAAGGCCCAGTTTAACGCCACGCTGCCGCGCTTCGACGTCATGGCGGCTTTGTTCCGCAAGCCCGACGGCATGCTGATGAGCGAAATCTCGCGCTTTCTCATGGTGTCGAACGGCAACGTCACCGGCATCGTCGACCGCCTCGTCGCCGACGGCCTGGTCGCCCGCTCGCAGCGCAACGGCGACCGCCGCACCTCGTTCATCACGCTCACCCGCAAGGGCCGCGCCGCCTTTGCCGCCATGGCGGCCGCGCACGAAAGCTGGGTCGACGAGCTTTTGGGCGGCATCGCGGCGCGCGATGCCGAGCAGATGTCGGCCAAGCTGAAATCGTTCCGCAGCGACTGGGAGGGCGAAGCATGACAGGCGCGACCGCCAAAAGCACTGCGAAGAGCACCGCGATGGCCGGCTTCAAGCCGCAGCATTTTCTATGGCGAACGGACGGCGCCGTCGGCATCGTTCAACTCGACCGGCCTGAGCGCAAAAATCCGCTGACCTTCGAATCCTACGGCGAGCTGCGCGATACGTTTCGCGCGCTGCGCAGCGCCGAGGATGTTCATGCCGTCGCGTTGCTGCCCAACGGCGGCAATTTTTGCTCCGGCGGCGACGTGCGCGACATCATCGGCCCGCTGATCGAGAAGGACATGAAGGGCCTGCTCGCCTTCACCCGCATGACCGGCGACCTGGTCAAGGCGATGCTGACCTGCGGCAAGCCGATCATCGCCGCGGTCGACGGCGTCGCCGTCGGCGCCGGCGCCATCATCGCCATGGCGGCCGACCTGCGGCTCGCCACGCCGGCGGCGCAGACCGCGTTTCTGTTCAACCGCGTCGGACTTGCCGGCTGCGACATGGGCGCCTGCGCGATCCTGCCGCGCCTCATCGGCCACGGCCGCGCCGCCGAACTTTTGTACACCGGCCGCACCATGACGGCGCAGGAAGGCAGCGACTGGGGCTTTTACAACAGACTCGTCGCCGCCGACGCCCTGGAGAGCGAGGCGCTCACGCTTGCGCGCCGCATCGCCGCGGGGCCGACCTTTGCCAACGGCATCACCAAGACCCAGCTTTATCAGGAATGGGCGATGAGTCTCGACCAAGCCATCGAAGCCGAAGCGCAGGCCCAGGCGATCTGCATGCAGACCGAAGATTTCGCCCGCGCCTACCGCGCCTTCATCGCCAAGCAGAAGCCGGCGTTCGAGGGGAATTGAGCGTGCCCGACCAGACATTCCTCTCCTGGCCGTTTTTCGAGGATCGCCATCGCGCGCTGGCGCAATCGATCGAACGCTGGTGCGCCGTGAACCTGCGGGTTGATCACGACGACGTCGATGCGGCGTGCCGCGATCTCGTGAAAACGCTCGGCCGCGACGGTTGGCTCGCGCATACCGCTCCCGATCCGGAAGTTGCCGCACCGCTCGACGTACGCACGCTCTGCCTCATTCGCGAGACGCTGGCGCGTCATGACGGGCTGGCCGACTTCGCCTTCGCCATGCAGGGGCTTGGCGCCGGCGCCATCAGCCTGTTCGGCAGCACGGCGCAGCGTGGCTGGCTCAAGCGCACCCGCGCCGGCGAAGCCATCGCCGCATTCGCGCTGTCGGAGCCGAAATCCGGCTCCGACGTCGCCAATATCGAAATGTCCGCGGCCCGCAGCGGCGGCGGTTACGTGCTTGACGGCGAAAAGACCTGGATCTCGAACGGCGGCATTGCCGATCTCTACGTAGTTTTCGCGCGCAGCGGCGAAGCGCCGGGCGCCAAGGGGCTGTCGGCGTTTCTCGTTCCCGCAGACCTGCCTGGGCTCACGGTCGCCGAGCGTCTCGATGTGATCGCGCCGCATCCGCTGGCGCGGCTCAGGTTCGACCAGGTGCGGCTGCCGCGCTCGGCGCTGATCGGCGCGCCGGGCGAAGGTTTTAAGATTGCCATGGCCGTGCTCGACATTTTCCGCGCCACGGTGGGCGCAGCGGCGCTCGGCTTCGCGCGCCGCGCGCTCGACAGCGCGATCGCCCGCGCGCGCACGCGCAGCCTGTTCGGCGCGCCGCTCGCCGAGCTGCAGATGGTGCAGGCCCACATCGCCGACATGGCGGTCGACGTCGACGCCGCGGCGCTGTTGGTCTATCGCGCCGCCTGGGCCAAGGACAACGGCGCGCCGCGCGTCACCCGCGAAGCGGCGATGGCCAAGCTGTTCGCCACCGAGCGTGCTCAGCAAGTCATCGACAAGGCGGTGCAGCTCCATGGCGGCGACGGCGTGCGCCGCGGCCACATCGTCGAGCGGCTGTATCGCGAAATCCGGGCGCTGCGCATCTACGAAGGCGCCTCCGAAGTGCAAAAAATCGTCATCGCACGGCAAACTCTGGCGGGAGCATGATCATGGCAGCGCATTCGCTGGGCCGCTCGGCGCATACCGACACGTTCACGCGCGACAACCTGCCGCCGTCGCAGATTTGGCCGGACATTCTGCTCGACGGCTTCGACTATCCGGAAACGCTCAATGCCGGCGTCGAGCTGACCGACACAATGGTCAAGCGCGGCTTCGGCGATCACGTGGCGCTGATCGGCAACGGCCGCCGCCGTACCTACAAGGAACTCTCCGATTGGACCAATCGCATTGCGCACGCGCTCACCGAGGATTTCGGCGTCAAACCCGGCAACCGCATCCTGGTCCGCTCCGCCAATAATCCGGCGATGGTGGCGTGCTGGCTCGCCGCCACCAAGGCCGGTGCCGTGGTGGTCAACACCATGCCGATGCTGCGCGCCGGCGAGCTCGCCAAAATCGTCGACAAGGCCGAGATCGCGCTCGCTTTGTGCGACACGCGGCTGATGGACGAGATCGTCACCTGCGCCAAGACCTCGAAATTCCTCAAGCAGGTGATCGGATTCGACGGCACCGCCAACCACGACGCCGAGCTCGACCGCATTGCCCTGTCGAAGGCGGTGACGTTCGAGGCGGTCAAGACTGGGCGCGACGACGTGGCGCTGCTCGGCTTCACCTCCGGCACCACCGGCGAGCCCAAGGCGACCATGCATTTTCACCGCGATCTTTTGATCATCGCCGACGGCTACGCCAAAGAAATTCTCGGCGTCACGCCCGACGACGTGTTCGTCGGCTCGCCGCCGCTCGCCTTCACCTTCGGGCTCGGCGGCCTGGCAATCTTTCCGCTGCGCTTCGGCGCCACCGCGACGCTCCTGGAAAACGCCTCGCCGGCCAACATGATCGAGATCATCGAGACCTATAAGGCGACGATCTCGTTTACCGCACCGACCGCGTACCGCGCCATGCTCTCCGCCATGCATCAGGGTGCCAACTTGTCGTCGCTGCGCGCGGCGGTGTCGGCCGGGGAAACCTTGCCGGCGCCGGTGTTCGACGAGTGGATCGCCAAGACCGGCAAGCCGATTCTGGACGGGATCGGCTCGACCGAAATGCTGCACATTTTCATCTCCAACCGTTTCGGCGACGCCGCACCGGCTTCGACCGGCAAGCCGGTCATCGGCTACGAGGCCAAGGTCGTCGACGACGACATGAAGGAAAAACCGCGCGGTGAGATCGGCAAGCTCGCGGTGCGCGGCCCGACCGGCTGCCGCTATCTCGCCGACAAACGGCAGAGCGCCTACGTGCGCGACGGCTGGAATCTCACCGGCGATTCGTTCACACAAAGTCCCGACGGTTATTTCCATTTCGCCGCGCGCAACGACGACATGATCATCTCGGCCGGCTACAACATCGCCGGGCCCGAGGTCGAGGCGGCGCTGCTGGCGCATCCCGACGTCAAGGAATGCGCGGTGATCGGCGCGCCCGATGAGGGCCGCGGCCAGATCGTGGAGGCGCACGTGGTTTTGAAAGACGGCGTTATGTCCGGCATCGACACGATCAAGCGTCTGCAGGACCACGTCAAAGCGACCATCGCGCCCTACAAATATCCGCGCTCGGTGAAATTCATCGATGCACTGCCCAAGACCGCGACCGGAAAGATTCAGCGCTTCCGCCTACGGCCGGACGCGAAGTGACATAAGTGCGTTTCCCGGATGCGGTGCAGCGCGAAGCGGTGCACCGCTGATCCGGGATCGCAACAAGCTCGGAGTTCGTAAAGGTCCCGGGTCTGCGGCGCATCACTTCGTGCTGCGCTGCGCCCGGAAACAACGGCGAAGATGTTACTATCCCGGAACCACCAAACAATGACCGACGCGCATCAACTCCTTCACCCGGGCCACTGGAAGCAGCCAAAAGGCTTTGCCAACGGCATCGCCGCCGAAGGCCGGCTGGTCTTTCTTGCCGGCCAGGTCGGGTGGAATGCCGAGCAAATATTCGAAAGCGACGATTTCGTCGCGCAAGTGCGCCAGGCGCTCGCCAACATCGTGGCGCTGGTCGCGGAGGCCGGCGGCAAGCCCGAGCACATCACGCGGCTCACCTGGTACGTGCTCGACAAGCGCGAGTATCTTTCGCGCCTGCGCGAGCTCGGCGACGCTTACCGCAGCGTCATGGGCCGGCACTTCCCGGCGATGACATTGGTGCAGGTCGGCGCCCTGGTCGAAGACCTTGCCAAGGTCGAGATCGAGGCGACAGCGGTGGTGCCGAACAAGCGATAGCCCGCTTGTCAACCGTCTTAATCGAGCGACCTGTAAAAGCGCTCGTCATAAAGCGCTCCGGCCATCGGTGACAGCTTTTCACGGAAGGCTCGGGTGTGCGCCGCCTCGGCGTGGCCGTCGAGAGCTTTGCGGTTCGCCCAGACCTCGAAGACCGCGAAGTGATTGGCGCGGTTGGCCTGCTGCAAAACCATATAGCCGATGTTGCCGGAATCCGTGGGCGCATCTACGCTCATCGCCTTGAGCAGCGCCATGCAGCCGTCTTTGCTCGCGGGCCCGACGTCGACATGGGTCAGCACGTAAATGGCATTGGGCTGCCTGACGCCGCCCGACGAGGCGACGTACAGACCGTTATTGATGCGCCGATCGAATGGCGCATTGCCGACCGTTTTCAGCCTCTCGACGAGGTCAGCGCTGGTCGACGCCTTGTCGTGGGCTTCGCTTGCGGCTTTGTCTTTCCAGATTTCCACAATCGCAAAGCGGTTCGGCCGCGCTATTTCCTGCAGCACGTCGATACGCAGATTGCCGCTCTCCTTGCGGCTCGCATCGCGGTAGTGTCGCAGCGCGGCCGCCCCGGGATTTGTCGCGTTTGGCATGACGTCCACGTAGGTGACGACATAAACGGCGTCGTTCTGGGCATGTGCCGCCCCGCCGACCAAAGCGATCAGAACGGCCGCACCGGCGATGAACAATCTGATAAGTGCGCTCATTGCTTCCCCAACCTGCGTGAGAAACATCATAGCAAGCATTGTGTCTTGCCAATACGCTGACGCTGACGCTGACGCTGGCGCTTCGGCCCTGTTTGGCATAGCGTGACAAATCTTCACCCTGGCGCCGCAAACGGGAGGGATCATGCCTGAGAGAGCGCGCTGTGCGATAGCGATCGCCACATGGACCACGTCGTTTCTTTTCGGCGCGGCGGCGCGCGCCGAAACCATGGATGAGCTGTACGCCAAGGCGAAAGCCGAAGGCACGGTCGTGTTCTATTCCGGTGGACCGGTCGCGCCATACGAGCGCTTCGCCAAGGATTTCGAGCAGCGCTTTCCCGGCCTGAAAGTGTCGATCACCGGCGGCTTCAGCAATGTTCTGAACGAAAAGATCAACGCGCAGCTGCACGACAACAAGCTCGAAGTCGACATGGCGTTCTTCCAGACCGCGCAGGATTTTGTCGCCTGGAAGAAGCAGGGCGTGCTGCTCGCCTTCAAGCCCGAAGGTTACGAGGCGATCGCGCCGGAATTCCGGGATCCTGACGGCGCCTTCACCGTCACCAAGGTGAACGCCATCTTCTATGCCTACAACACCAAGGCCGTGGCGGCGAATGACGTGCCGAAATCGGCGCTCGATTTCCTGAAACCGCAATTCACCGGCAAGCTGATCACCTGCTATCCGGCCGACGACGACGCCACGCTCTATCTGTTCTACACCATCGTGCAGAAATACGGCTGGAGCTATGTCGACCGTTACATGGCCAACAAGCCGAATTTCGTGCAGGGCCATCTCAACGTGGCGCGCAGCGTCGGCTCGGGTGAAAACATCGCCACCTTCGACGGCACCTCGTCGGTCGAGGAAGTGGCGAAAGGAGGCGCGCCGGTCGCCTCGGTCTTCTCGGCCGAAGACCCGACGCCGCTGTTCACGTTGACCGCCGGCATTTTCAAGGATGCGCCGCACCCGAATGCCGCAAAGCTCTTTCTCACCTGGTACATGGCCAAGGAGCAGCAGAGCCGCATCGGCGTGTTCTCGGCCCGCAGCGACGTGCCGCCGCCGAACGGCCTCAAACCGCTGTCGTCCTACAATGTCGCCAACGGCTACCGCGACTTCGTCAGCAATGCGCCGCAGCTCGCCGACCTGCGCCAGCGCTTCGAAGGCAACACCGGCCCCGTCGTCAACAAAGGCGGCGTGCGCTAGGCCGTAGCCGGATTGCGCCGCGAGCAAACCGGGATCGTCGCTGCGGGTCAAACCAAAGACAAATTCATGAAGAACCGACCGTTTCGGGAACGCCTGACGTTTGCACTCGACGGTCTCCGTGTCGCTTGGCGTCGAGAAAGCAGCTTTCGAACGCAACTCGTGCTCGCCAGCGGCGCGGCCGCAGCCCTCCTTCTGTTTCGGCCGCCGATCATTTGGTGGGCAGTTGTTGCGCTCACGATAGGCGCCGTCCTTGCCGTCGAGTTGATGAACTCCGCCTTTGAAGCGCTGGTGGACCACCTGCATCCCGATCGACACCCAGAGATCCGTATTATCAAAGATATGGCCGCTGGCGGCGTTTTGCTGGTCAGTCTGGGGGCGCTGGTCGTCGGTGGCTTGTTGATTTTATTTGAGTTGTGGCGCTGATTCAGCGGCCTTGGCGTTGCACAAATCTCGGGCGCAAAACAGCGCCGCGGGGACGGTTGTGCATTGCCCGTCCCTCGCGGCCGCGACACCGCCGATTGCGGTCGCCACGGATTGCGGGCTAGGTTTCCTCGCGCCACGGGGAACATCGCTATGCGCACGCTGAACCTACTCTTCGGCATCGTCGCGGGCTGCTGCCTGGCCATCTCGGCGGCGGCGAATGTCGCTGCGGCGGAGCCGCTGAAAATCCGGCTGGGCTACGGCGTCGCCGCTGAGGAGCAGCTCTGGCTGCTGCTCGCCAAGCCCGACATCGGCACGCATTACGGCAAGGACTACACGGTAGACGGCACGCGGTTTTCCGGCTCGGACAAGCGCGCCCAGGCATTCGAGGCCGGCGCCATCGACATCGCCTCGTCGAGCGCCAACGGCGTCATCTTCGCCGCCGCCGAGGGCGTCAAGGGCAAGATCATCGCCTCGATCTCGCGCGAGAGCAAACGCGGCTACAGCACCTCGTTCTATGCGCTGGCCTCTTCGCCGATCAAAACCGTGCGCGATCTCAAGGGCAAGACCATCGCGATCAACGGCTTCGAAACGTCGGGCCATCTGTGGCTCAAGACCGCGCTCGAACAGGCCGGCCTTGCCGAAAGCGACGTCACCATCGTGCCGATCTCGTTTCCCGCCATGGCGGAATCGCTGCGCTCCGGCAAGATCGACGTCGGCGAATTTCCGCAGCCGTTCGACGCCTTGCTGCACAAGGAAGCGCCGGTAACAAAAATCTTCTCCGCCAAGGATGCGATCCCGACCGACGAAGAGCTGATCGTGCTGGTCGCCAAGGACGAGTTCCTCAAGGCCCACGCCGCGGCGATCAAGGCGTTCCTCGCCGACCTGCAAGCGGCCACGGCGTTCTATCTGCAGCACGCCAAAGAAGCGCGGCAAATCCTTCTCGATCAGAAAATGGTGCGCGTACCGGCGGACGTCTTTCTCGGCATGGACGACTACTACCGCGATCCCGGCTTGCGCGCCGAGGTGGCGACGTTGGAGCGGATGCAGGACTCGCAATTCAAGGCCGGCTTTCAGAAGAAGAAGGCCGACATCAATCAGCTGGTCGACCTGAGCTATCTGCCGCAATAGCCGGCGCCGGGATTGTCGCCGCCATGGCGCTGCTGGAGGTCAAGGACCTCGACAAGAGCTTCGCCACGGCGGACCGGCGGGTAACGGCGATCGACAAGCTCAGCCTTGCGATCGAAGCCAACGAGTTCGTCGCCATCGTCGGGCCGTCCGGCTGCGGCAAGAGCACGCTCCTCCACATCGTCGGCGGCTTCGAGCGTCCGGACGGCGGCGCCGTGCTGCTCGACGGCCGCCCGGTCGGCCGCCCCGGTCCCGACCGCGGTATGATGTTTCAGGATCACACGCTGTTTCCCTGGCTCACTGCGCTCGCCAACGTGGCCTGGCCGTTGGAAATGAAGGGCATGGGCAAGGCCGAGCGCCTTGCCAAGGCGCGCGCCTATCTCGATCTGGTGCACCTGTCGCGCTACGCCGCGCTTTATCCGGCCGAGCTTTCAGGCGGAATGCGGCAGCGCGTGGCGCTGGCCCGGCTGTTCGCGCTCGATTCGCAGATCCTGCTGATGGACGAGCCGTTCGGCTCGCTCGATTCGCAGACCCGCGAGCTCCTGCAGGAGGAGCTGCAGGCGATCTGGCGCCGCGACCGCAAGACCGCGTTGTTCGTCACTCACGATATCGACGAGGCGATCTTTCTCGGCACCCGCGTGCTGGTGCTCACCGCGCGCCCCGCCCGGCTCAAGGCCGACATCGCGATCCCCACCATCGAGCGCGGCGGCGATTACCGCAAATCGGCCGAATATCTGCGCATGCGCGCGCAAATCTGGGATTTGCTGCGCGAAGAGGTGCTGCGCGGACGCGCACTGGAGGGGGCATGAGAATTCCGACCGCCGTGCAGCACTGGATCGTCCCGATCGTCGTGGTCGCGGCGTGGGAAGGCTTTGGCCGCGCCGGCATGATGCCGCGCTATCTGCCGGCGCCGACGCTGATTGTCGGCGCGCTTTACGAAGTGGCGGCCGACGGCGAGCTCGCGCGCGCCCTGGCGACGAGCCTCTATCGGGTTGCGCTCGGCTTCGTGCTGGGCACCGGCGCCGGCACGCTGGTCGGGCTCGGCGCCGGAACCGTCCCCGGCATCCGCCATTTCTTCGATCCGCTGGTGTCATTTCTCTACGCCGTGCCGAAGATCGCGTTCCTGCCGGTGTTTTTGCTGCTGTTCGGGCTCGGCCACGAGTCGAAAATCGCGCTCATCGCGTTCTCCTGCTTCTTTCCGGTCTTCATCGCCTCGCGCCACGCCGTGCTCGCCGTCGACAAGCATCTGATCTGGACGGCGCACAACATGGGCGCGGCGCGCGCGGCCACCTTCTTTCGCGTGATCGTGCCGGCGGCCGCGCCGCAATTGTTCGCCGGCGCGCGCATCGGACTGGCGCACGCGTTCATCCTGCTGTTCGCCGCCGAGCTGATGGGCGCGCGCGGCGGCATCGGGCCACTGATTTCAGAAGGCGAGGACGCCGGCCGCTTCGACCTGATGTTCGCCGGCATCGTCACGTTTGCGGTGCTCGGCTTCCTCGGCGACCGCATCCTGATGGCGATCCGCGGCCTCGTTCTGCGCGGCCAGATGATCGGCACGCTCGAGCAGGCGGTGCGCTGATGGCAAGGCTCGCGCGGCAAATCGAGCGCTGGTACTCGATCCCCTTGCTGCTGCTGGTCTGGCAAGCGGCGGTGTCGAGCGGGCTCGTCGAATCCCGGCTGCTGCCCGGTCTCGGCCGCGTTGCCGCGGCGCTCCTACGCGATACGAGCGCCGGCGTTTTGCCCTATCACACCGCGATCACGCTCGCCCGCGCCGCCGCGGGATTTGCGCTCGCCGCGTGTCTCGGCGTGCCGTTCGCCGCCGCCATGGCGCGTTCGGCCCTGATCCGCAACCTGTTCGAGCCGATCTTTTTCTTCGGCTATCCGGTGCCGAAAATCGCGCTGTTTCCGGTGTTTACCTACGTGTTCGGCATCGGCTCGCCGTCCAAAATCGCGTTCGCCTTTCTGGAATGCCTGTATCCGATCGTGGTGACGGCTTACCTCGGCTTTCGCGCCATCCCGATCCGGCTGATCTGGAGCGCCGAGAACATGGGCGCGCCGCGCCGGACCATCGTCGGCCGCGTCATCGTGCCGGCTGCGATGCCGGGAATCTTCAATGGGCTGCGCATCGCGCTGCCGATCGCGATCGTCGTCATTGTCCTGACCGAGATGATCGGCGATTCCCGGGGGCTCGGATATTACATCGCCATCTCTGGCACGCGCTTCGAATTCGCCAATGTCTACGCCGCCATCCTGGTCATCGGCGCCTGCGGCTTCGTGCTGGACCGCGGGCTGTTGCGGCTGCGCCGCGCCGTCGTACACTGGGAGCGCGATGCCGACGCGCGGTAGCGGCTTACTCAGCCGCGAGCTTGCCGAGTGCGCCGCCGTGGTCGTAGCCGGCCATCAGATCGTCGACGATGGCGTTAAACGCCGCCCAGTCGGTCTCGCGGAAGGCATGGTTGCGCACGATGAACGAGGCGCCGGCGTAGAATTTTTCGTATTGCAGATGCCGGCCGGCGAATTCCGAGCCGACCATGTCCCAGGCGAGCTTGAACAATTTCATGCGCGCCACCGCGTCGTTCTGCGGCGTCTGCCAGAACGTCTGGAAATCGCGGGCGAGCTCCGGATCGCGCAGCACCGAGATGTTGGCCGGCATCTGAAACACGCCGCCGCCGCACAGTTCGCGCAGTTCGTCGACGAACTTGGTGTAGTTCTGCGTGCACCATTCCAGCGCGCCGTACATCATGCGCCGGTTGAAGCAGACGTAACCGTTGCCCGGCCAATCCGCCTCGTAGGCATTGATCTGGCCGTTGACCATGCCGGCGATCTGCGCCTCGTAGGACGCCACCCGGCCGAGCGCCTCGCGGACCGCCGGCACCTGGTCGGCGCCGGTTGAGTGCGCGATCTTGCTGCACAGCCCGACCAGAAGCCGCATCTTCGACCAATAACGCACGTTGGATTGATGGTTGCCGAAGCAATGACTCGGTGTCTTGACGTAGATGTCGCGCGACAGCAGCGCGTCGCCGTGCACGAACACGCGCTCCCACGGCACCTTGACGTCGTGGCAGATCAGCATGCAGTCGCTTTCGTCGTAGCGCCAGGCGAGCGGCGAATCGAATTCCGAGGTGGCGCCGGGCGCGAACGGCTGGCGCGACCACAATTGCAGGCCGGGCGCGTTGCACGGAATGGCGCAGGTGATGGCCTCGTTCTTCTGGTCCGGCGCCAGCGGAATGACGTTGCCGATCCAGATGTCGTTGGCGAAGGCCGCGCCGGTCGCCAGCATCTTCATGCCGGCAATCGTCACGCCGGAATCGTCCTCGCGTATGACACGCAAGGTCGGCAGCGGGATGTTCTGGCGCTGATAGAATTCCGGATTGCGCGCCGCCTGCGGCGGCACCACCGCGTAGACGACGTAGAGGTCGTTGTCGCGCGCGGTGCGGTAATAGGCGAGCAAGTTGTCGGGGTTGGCGCACGGCGCCTTCAGCTCGTCGGGCTTCATCGCCATGCCGGCAATGAACGAGGCGACGTGGTCGGGCGAGCGGCCGAACATGCCGTGGGTCAGATCGGCGATGCGGCGATGGCCGAGCATGCGCCGCTGCAGGTCCTCGCGCGAGCGCGCACGCAAAAAATAGATCGAATGCCGGCCGCCGTCCTCCTCGTAGCTCATCGCATCGCGGTTCGCCGGATCGGCCTTCAGGTCGTAGAGCGCCGCCACCGTCTCTGCCGCGCCGCGAAACGCCGGATGGCGCGTCACGTCGTCGACCCGCTCGCCGCCGATATAAACGGCGCGGCCGTCGCGCAGCGATTCCAGGTGCTCTTTTCCGGTGCGCAGCATGGGGCTGGACCCTTAACACGCGCTGCAGTTTGCTATCATCTCGCGGATGGACACAAGCAGAATCCGGGCTACAGACTGAGCAATGACCCGCGCGCGCGCCGCTTATGACGACGTGGTCGTTGCCGCTCCGGTAACGGTGCCGTATGTGCGCTATTCGATCCGCGGCGCGCACTGGTTTCTGGCCGCGGCGCTCGCCGATCTGTTCAAGCGCGCGGGCCTCGCCAAAGACAAGCTCGACGGCTTGTGCGTGTCGAGCTTTACGCTGGCGCCCGACAGCGCGGTCGGCCTGACCCAGCATCTCGGCCTCACGCTCCGCTGGCTCGATCACATTCCGATGGGCGGCGCCTGCGGCGTGGTCGCGCTGCGCCGCGCCGCGCGCGCCGTGCAGTCAGGCGATGCCGATATCGTCGCCTGCATCGCCGGCGACACCAACCACACCCATTCGTTCCGGCTCAATCTCGCGACCTTCAGCCAGTTCGCGCGCGATGCCGTCTATCCCTACGGGTCGGGCGGCGCCAATGCGAGCTTTGCGTTTTTGACCGCCTATTACATGCGCACCTACGGCGCCACGCCCGAGGACTTCGGCAAAATCTGCGTAGCCCAACGCGCCAATGCGCTGCAATTTCCCCACGCGCTGATGAAAAAACCGCTGACCCTCGACGACTATCTCAACGCCCGGCTGATCGCCGATCCGCTGCGGCTCTACGATTGCGTCATGCCCTGCGCCGGCGCCGAGGCCTTTTTGGTGCTGCGCCGCGCCGCGGCGGAAAAACTCGGCCTGCCCTACGCGCGCATCCTCGGCACCATCGAACGGCACAACGCCTTTCCCGACGATCCGGTGCAATATCGCGGCGGCTGGGCGCTCGACCGCGACGAGCTTTATGCCCAAGCCCAAATCGAGCCGAAGGACATCGACGTGCTTGCCGCCTACGATGATTATCCGGTGATCACGCTGATGCAGATCGAGGACCTCGGCTTCTGTAACAAAGGCGAAGGGCCGGATTTCGTGCGGCGCGAGAGCTTCACGGCGGAAGGCTCGTTTCCGCTCAACACCTCGGGCGGCCAGTTGTCGGTCGGCCAGGCCGGCGCCGCCGGCGGCTTTTTGGGCCTGGTCGAGATCATTCGCCAAATCACCGGAAAACCGCTGGGCGCCGCGGTGGATGACGCGCGGCTTGGTCTCGCCAGCGGCTTCGGTATGATCAACTACGATCGTGGCCTGTGCAGCGGCGCCGCGATCCTGGCAGGGCAACACACATGACGCGTCCTCTGCTGCGGTCGCCGCGCAAAAATCCGATCCTGCGCACGCGCCTGCCGACGCTGCCGCCGAGCGCGAGGAGCCGCGTCGCGCTCGGGCTGACTGCCGCTGCGGCGCGCGGCCGCTTCGAGCTGCAGGTCTGCCGCGACTGCGGCACCGTGCAGTATCCGCCGCGCGAAGCCTGCCGCGCCTGCCTGTCGGCGCGGCTCGATTGGCGCGCCCAGGACGGCACGGGCGAACTCGTGTCCGAGACCACGCTGCGCCACAGCCACGAACTGTTCTTCCGCGAGCGCATGCCGTGGCGGCTCGGCCTGGTGAAGCTCGACAGCGGACCGCTCATTGTCGCCCACCTGCACGGCGACTGCGCGGCGCCGCCGTCGCGCGTGCGCGTTCGCGCCCATCTCGACCGCGCCGGACAGGCGGCGCTGGTGGCGCTTCCCGACAAGGACACCCCGCACATGGCCGACGATCGCGAGCTGCGCGAACTGACCTGCGATCCCAAATTCCGCAAAGTTCTGGTCACCGACGCCAAGACGCCGCTCGGCCGGGTGCTGGTCGAAGCTTTGGTCGCCGCCGGCGCCGATCTGGTCTGGGCCGGCGAGGCCGAGCCATGGAAGCGGCCGCCCGGCTACGAGCGCATCAAGGCGCTGCCGCAGGTCGCCATCGTGCCGCTCGACGTCACCAACTCGCGCGCGGTCAAAGAGCTCGCCGGCGAGATCGGCGGCCGCATCGATATTCTGATCAACACCGCCGACCATCACCGCAATTTCGGCATTGCGGCGCGCGACGGCGTCGAGACCGCGCGCGCCGAGATGGACGTCAATTATTTCGGGCTGCTGCGCCTCGCCCAGGAATTCGCCCCGGCGCTGCGCGCGCGCGGCGCCGACGGCCAATCGAGCGCCGTGGCCTGGGTCAACGTGCTGTCGGTGTTCGCGCTGTCGAATTTCCCGCCCCACGGCACCTACTCGGCCTCGCAGGCCGCGGCGCTGTCGCTTTCGCAATGCCTGCGCGCAGAGTTGGCGCCAGCCGGCGTGCGCGTGGTCAACGTGTTTCCCGGCCCGATCGACGACGAATGGAGTCAAACCCTGCCGCCGCCGAAAATCGCGCCGGTCCGGCTTGCCGCCGACATCGTCGCGGCGCTGCGCGGCGGCGCCGAGGACGTCTATCCCGGCGACGTCGCCGAAGACTGGCTCAACCGCTGGCGCGACAATCCCAAGGCGCTGGAGCGCGAGCTAGCGGCGATGCCACAGCCTTAGAAAGCGCGGCGCAAAATTTGTCGAGGATGCGATGAGCGACACTGTTCTGTCCCGGTTGATCGCCGAGCTTGCCGGCGGGCGCATCCGGGTCGTCGACCTGACCCAGACCTTGTCGCCGGATTTTCCGCAGATCGTGCTGCCGCCCGAAATGGGCCAGGCCTGGCCGTTCCGCATCGAGGAAGCGTCGCGCTATGACGCGCGCGGACCGGGCTGGTACTGGAACAATTTCTCCTGCAGCGAGCACACCGGCACGCATTTCGACGCGCCGATCCACTGGATTTCCGGCCGCCATCTGCCCGACAATGCGACCGACACAATTGCGGCGGACAAATTCGTGGCGCCGGCCTGCGTGCTCGATTGCTCGCGGCAGGCCGCCGCCGATGCCGACTTTCTGCTCACCGTCGATTTCCTGCGCCAATGGGAGCGCCGCCATGGCCGCATCGCGCCCGGATCGTGGGTGCTGATGCGCACCGATTGGTCGAAGCGCACCGATCCGGTCGCCTATCAGAACATCGACGAGACCGGGCAGCATACGCCGGGGCCGAATACCGACGCCGTTCGTTTCCTGGTCGAAGAGCGCGGCGTGCTGGGCTTTGGCTCCGAGGCGATCGGCACCGATGCCGGGCAGGCCTTTCATCTCAAGCCGCCCTACCCGTGTCATTACTATATGCACGGCTCCGGCCGCTTCGGCCTGCAATGCCTCACCAACCTCGACCTGCTGCCGCCGGTCGGCGCCGTGCTCATTGCCGCGCCGCTGAAGATCAAGGAAGGCAGCGGCAGTCCGCTGCGCGTGCTCGCGCTGGTGCCGCAGACCGCACCCGCTTCTGCCGCGCCACGCGCGGCACGCAAAGCTATCAAGAGAAGCAGCGTAAGGAAGCGGCGCAAATGAACGCCGCCGAAATCCTCGCGGCATTTGCGCCGGTCGAGCGCACGCTTCCCGCCATGCTGACGCACCAGGCGCGCCGCTACGGCGCTCGTCCGCTGTTCGTCGCAGGCGATACCACTATCAGTTTCGAGGAGGCTGTACCGCTTGCCGCTCGATTCGCCGGTACGCTTGCGAATGCCGGAATCCGGCCCGGCGATCGCGTGGCACTGATGTGCGGCAACCGCGCCGAATTCATCGAAAGCTTTCTCGGCTGCGCCTGGCTCGGCGCCATCGCGGTGCCGATCAACACCGCGTCGCGCGGGCTGCAGCTCAGGCATTTTCTGCAAAACTCCGGCGCCCGGCTGCTGATCATCGAGACGGAGTTTTTGGACACACTGAGCCATGTCGACCTCGGCACGACTGCGCTTGAGCACATCTGGTTCATCGGCACCGCGCCGCCGCGTCCGCTGGAACGCATCGCCGTTGCCTCGCTGCCGCCGCGCGGCGATGCCATCGCGCCCGCCGTGATCGATCCGGCCCACACGCTCGCCATTCTCTACACCTCCGGCACTACCGGGCCATCCAAGGGCGTCTGTTGCCCGCACGCGCAATATTTTTGGTGGGGGCTCAACGGCATTCGCAATCTCGAACTGCGCGAAGCCGACGTGCTCTCGACCTGCCTGCCGCTGTTCCACACCAATGCGCTCGGCACCTTTCATCAGGCTTTGCTGTGCGGCGCCAGCGTCGTGGCGGAGCCGCGCTTTTCCGCTTCGCGTTTCTGGCAAAGCCTGATCGAGCGCAAGGCCACGGTGACCTACCTGCTCGGCGCCATGGTGCCGATCCTGCTGTCGAAGCCAGCATCGTCCGAGGAGCGGCGTCACAGCGTTCGCTGCGCGCTGGCACCCGGCGTGCCGGCTAACCTGCATCGCACCTTTTCCGAACGCACCGGCATTGCGCTGCTCGATGGCTATGGCTCGACCGAAACCAATTTCGTCATCGGCGCGACGGCGGCTGCGCACCGCCCCAGCTTTATGGGCACGGTGCGCGATGGATTTACCGCGCGCGTGCTCGACCCCTCCGGCACTGACGCGAGGCCCGGCGAGCCCGGCGAATTAATCCTGCGCCCCGGCGAAAAACTCGCTTTCGCCACCGGCTATTTCGAGATGCCGGAAAAAACTGCGGACGCGTTCCGGAACGGCTGGTTTCATACCGGCGACCGCGTCATACGCGAGGCCGATGGCTATTTTCGTTTTGTGGATCGCCTCAAGGACGCCATCCGCCGCCGCGGCGAGAACATCTCGTCGTTCGAGGTCGAGCAGGTGCTGCTCAGCCATCCCGAGATCGGCAACGCCGCCGTGTTTCCGGTGCCTTCCGAACTCGCCGAAGATGAAGTCATGGCCGCCGTGGTGCGCCGGCCCGGCAGTCGGCTCAGTGAACGCGCGCTCTGCGATTTTTGCGGGCCGCTTCTCGCCTCCTTCGCCGTGCCACGTTTCATCGAATTCGTCGACGCTTTGCCAACGACCGAAAGCGGCAAGGTGCAAAAGTACAAGCTGCGCGAACGCGGCCCCACCGGCCGCACCTGGGACCGGCAGAAAGCCGACGCGAAAGTTTGAGAGCAGTGTGTCGAAGAGCGGACACGCGCAAAATTGCCGGTATAATGCACGAACCCAGAACCTCATCCTGAGGTGCCCGCGCGCAGCGCGAGCCTCGAAGGATGAGGCCGAGGCGCCGGGGCCTCGCCCTTCGAGGCTCGCTTCCGCTCGCACCTCAGGGTGAGGAACATATGGGGAGTACACTATGAAGCTGAAGCGACGCGCGTTTTTGCAAATGGCCACCGCCGCAAGCGTCGCGGCGCCGTTCGTGCGCGGCGCCGCGGCTGCGGCTGACGCGGCCACCATCGGCTGGCCGAACGACGTGCCGTCATGGGACCCCAACCAGCGCTTCACGCCGGACGCGCAGCCGATCTTCAAAGCGGTGTACGATCAGCCGCTCGACCAGGATACGCAGCTCAAGCTCGTTCCGCACCTGATCAAGCGCTGGGAGCTGGCGCCCGACGCCACCAGCATGGCGGTGGAGCTGCGCGACGACGTCACGTTCCACAACGGCGACAAGATGACGGCGGAGGATTTCCGCTACACCTTCCTCGAGCGCATCAAATCCGGCGTCAAGCTCGACACCGCCAATTCATGGAAGAAGGTCGACGACATCGTCATCGAATCGCCCACCAAGGCGACCATGAAATTCAACGCGCCGAATCCGACCGCGCCGCAATGGATGGCGTTTCTCGGCAGCTACATGGTGCCGAAGAAGTACATCGAATCCGGCGGGCTCGAGAATTTCCAGAAAAAGCCGGTCGGCACCGGACCCTACAAGCTCGCCGAGTACGAGCTGAACTCGCGCATCGTGCTCGAGCGCAACGACCAATACTGGGGACCGAAAGCCAAGGTGGCGCGCATCACCATCCAGATCATCAAGGATCCCTCGGCGCGCGTCGCCGCGATCCAGTCCGGCCAGGCCGACTTCACGCTCAATGTGCCGGTGCGCGAGGTGCAGCGTTTCCAGGGCCAGAGCGGTTTTGCCGCCGAGCTCAATCCGATCACGCGCGTCATCCTCCTGCAGGTACGCGCCGACCTGAATTTTGCCGACCAGAACGTGCGGCTCGCCGCGCACCATGCCATCGACAAGGCGGCGCTGTCGAAGGCGTTCTACGGCGGCGCCGCGGTGCCGCTGTCGGTGGTGGCCACACCGGGCTCGCCGGGTTACCTGCCGGACTTCAGCTTCAAATACGATGCCGAGCTCGCCAAAGAGCTTCTGAAAAAGTCCGGCCACGGCCCGGACAATCCGGTGAAGATCGGGCTTGCCGCCACCAACGGCCAGTTCCCGAGCGACTACGACATCGCGCGCGCCATCGTGCAGATGTGGCAGAAGGTCGGCATCGAGGCCGATCTGCAGGTAATCGAATACGCCAAATATTTCGAATTGAACCGCGCCAGCAAACTGCCGGAGGCGACGCTGTACAGCTGGGACAACGCCACCGGCGATCCGGAAATCTTCAGCGGCTATCTGCTCAATCCGAAATTGCCGTTCTCGGCCTGGAAGGACGAGGCGGTCGGCGGCCAGGTGCTCAAGCTATTCAACGTCGCCGACTACGACGCGCGGATCGCCGGTTATCGCGAGGTCGAGCGCTTCGCCGTCGAACAGGGCGCCACCATCCCGCTGTTGCAGAGCGTGCTCACCGTGGTGCGCAAGCGCAATCTGCAATACGCCAAATACGGCAACGGCTGGGTGCTGCCGCAGACCCTGCAATGGAGCTGATGCGGCACACCAGGCGCCGCGCCATGACGTGAAGGCGACGCCATGCTTGCCATCGTCGCCAAATTGGTCGCGCGCCGGCTGCTGGTGGCCATTCCGATCCTATTCGTGGTTTCGGCGCTGTTGTTCTGCGTGCTGCGCAAACTGCCGGTCGATCCCGCGGCAATGTCGCTGCCGACCACCGCGACCATCGCCGAGGTCGAAGCCAAGCGCCATGAGATGGGGCTCGATCGGCCGTTGCCGCAGCAATACGTCATCTGGCTCGCCGACGCGCTGCAGGGCAATTTCGGCCGTTCCATCCAATTCGGCCGCGAAGCCGGATCGCTGGTCGCCGCGACGTTGCCGGCGACCATTCAGCTCGCCGGCGCCGCCATGGTCCTCGCGGCGATCTTCGGCCTGGGCGGCGGACTGCTGCTGTTTCACTTGCGTGGCAGTTCCCTTGAAACCGTCGTTGATTTCGCATCGATCCTGCTGCTGTCGATCCCTGAGTTTCTCTGGGGGCTGATCCTGCTGTTCGTGTTCGGCGTCGTGCTGCAGGTGTTGCCGTTCACCGGCGCGGTGTCGCCGAATCTGCCGCAGCCGCACGTCACCGGTTTTCTGCTCCTCGATGCGCTTTGGGTCGGCCGGCTCGATGTGTTCGCCAGCGCGCTGCGGCATCTGATCCTGCCGGCTTTCGCGCTCGGGCTGGCGTTCTCGCCGGCCATCATGCGCGTGCTGCGCTCGAGCCTGTTCGACGTCTATCACGAGGACTACATTCAGCAGGCGCGGCTGCGCGGGCTTTCCGAACGGCAAGTCCTGCTCCGCCACGCGCTCAAGAACGCGGCATTGCCGACGTTGACGCTCGCCGGCGTGCAATTCGGCATCCTGTTCAGCGGCACGCTTCTGGTCGAGGTGATCTACTCGTATCCGGGCATGGGCAACCTGATGGTCGACGCGGTACGCAACGCCGACCTGCCGCTCATCCAGGCGATCGGGCTCACCTATTGCGTCGCCGTGCTGTTGATCAACACCGTGGTCGACAGCCTTTATCTCGTGCTCAATCCGAAGCTGCGGGTGCGCTGATGGCGGGAGCGCTCCTCCGCGCGTTGCGCGCACCGCGGGTTTTGCTGGCGCTCGTCATGGTGCTGATCATCGCGATCTGTGCAGTGTTCGCCGGCTTGCTCGCGCCGCATGATCCGGCGGAGCAGAACCTGTTGTCGATCCTGGCGCCGCCGGCCTGGCAGCCGGGCGGCGATCAAAATTTTCCGCTCGGCACCGACAGTCTCGGCCGCGACGTGGCCTCGCGGCTGATTTACGGCGCCCGCACCGCCATGCTGGTCGCCGTCTTCGCCTCGCTCGGCGCCATGATCATCGGCGCCATCCTGGCGCACATTGCCGGCTATTTCGGCGGCATCGTCGATTGGATCATCGGCCGCCTGGTCGACGTCTGGATGTCGTTTCCGCCGGTCATCCTGTCGCTCATCCTGATGGTCGGGCTCGGCGTCGGGCTCGACCGTGTCATTCTCGCCATCGTGCTGGTCGATTGGACGCGGTTCTGCCGCGTGCTGCGCAGCGAGGTACTGATCGTACGGCGCCACGATTACGTGGCGGCGGCGCGGCTTCTGGGCTTTACCCACCGGCAAACCATCGTGCGCGAAATCCTGCCGGCAACGCTGCCGCTGCTCATTACCCTGTTCAGCCTGGAGATGGCGATCGCGGTGGTGGTCGAGGCGATCCTGTCGTTCATCGGGCTCGGCGTCGGGCCCAATCAGGCGGCATGGGGCCAGATGATCGCCGACGCGCGGCAATACGTCTATCAGTCGCCGTGGAATCTGCTGCTGCCGATCGTCGCCATCTTCTTCGCCGTCGCCGCTTTCAATCTGCTCGGCGATGGCCTGCGCCGGACGCTCGATGTACGGCTTGCTGAAACCGGGCATTAGCACCGTGTTGGCGCTGGAAGCCCGCAATCTCACCATCAGCGCCCGCATCGGCGGCACGACGGTGCCCGCGATTCGCGACCTCTCCTTCAAGCTCGCGCCCGGCAAAATCCTCGGCTTGGTCGGCGAGTCGGGCGCGGGCAAAACCATGGTGGGCCGCGCCATTGCGCAATTGCTGCCGGCCGGCTTTGCGGTGACCGCGGGTGCTCTGCTGTTCGAGGGCGAGGATCTGCTGACAATGCCGCCGGCGCGGCGGCGGGCGCTGCTCGGCCGCGCTATCGCCTTCGTCCCACAGGCGCCGATGACCGCGCTCAATCCGGTCCTGAGCATCGGCGCGCAGTTCGATGAGCACTTGGCGCGGCTCGGGCTCAAGAGCCGCAAGGCGCGGCGCGATCATGCCATCGCCATGCTGACTGCGGCGCGGCTGCCGCACGCTGCAGACTTGCTCGCCCAACATCCGCATCAATTGTCCGGCGGCATGTGCCAGCGCGTGCTGATCGCGCTGGCGTTTGCCGGCAATCCGCGCCTCATCGTCGCCGACGAGCCGACCACCGCGCTCGACGTCACCATGCATCCGCCGATCCTGCGGCTGATTGCCGAGATGCAGCGCCAGCACGGCACCGCGGTGATCTTCATCACCCACGACCTGCGGCTTGCCGCGCAACTCTGCGATGATGTGATCGTGATGTATGCCGGCCGCGCCGTAGAAAGCGGCCCGGCGCGAACCGTGCTGGCGACGCCGGCGCATCCCTATACGCGTTGCCTGCAGCTCGCCGGCCCGGCGATGAGCGCCGAGCGGCGCGCGCTCTATGTGCTGCCCGATCAAATGCCGAGCCTGCTGCAGCTGCAGCGCCTCGCCGGCTGCCATTTCGGGCCACGCTGTCCGCTGGTCACCGCCGAGTGCCGCCGCGAAGCACCGCCGCAAGTCGCCGTCGCCACGGATCACACCGCCGCCTGTATCCACGCCGACGCGATCTCCCGTATCAGCAGCACGCAGCGCCCGCCTGATGGGCCCGAACCATCGGAGCGACCGCTCCTGCGTGTCGAAAATCTGAGCAAGCACTACGTCGTCAGCCGCCGCTTGTTCAATCAAGGCCGCACGATCGACGCCGTGAAGGATGTCACGTTCGGCATCGCTGCTAACGAGTTCGTCGCACTGGTCGGCGAAAGCGGCAGCGGCAAGAGCACCATCGCAAAACTTTTGGTCGGGCTCGAACGGCCGTCGAGCGGGCAGATCGTGTTCGACGGCCAGAACTTGACCGCGCCGTCGCGCCGCAGCCGCGCCATCCGCGCCGAGCGTCTGCAGATCATTTTTCAGGACCCGCAATCGGCGCTTAATCCGCGCCGCCGCGTCGCCAGCATCGTCACCCAGGCCATGGAAGCCGGCAGCCGGCATGCCAGCGCCGATGAGCGGCTCAAACGCACAAAAGAACTCCTCGCCGAAGTCGGCATGCCGGCCGATCTCGCCGCGCGATTGCCGGGGCAATTGTCGGGCGGCCAGCGCCAGCGCATCAATATCGCCCGCGCACTGTGCCGGGTTCCAAAGGTGCTGATCGCCGACGAGATCGTGTCCGGGCTCGACGTTTCGATCCAGGCGCAGTTGCTCAATCTTCTGGCGCGACTGCGGACCGAGCTCGGCTTTGCCATGCTGTTCATCTCGCACGACCTGTCCGTGGTGCGCCATCTGTGCAGCCGCGTCATGGTGATGTATCGCGGCGAAATCGTCGAGCATGGCCCGGTCGAACAGGTTTTTGCAGAGCCGCAGCATCCGCATACCCAGGCGCTGCTCTCGTCGGTGCCACCGGACGAGCCCGGCGCGACGTGGCCGCTGCTGCAAGCGAATTAGAGCTCGATCACCGTCGCGCGGCCGGTTCAGCCATGGCTCAGGAATTCCTCGAGCGCCTGGGGCGACGGCAGCGCAAAGCCTGACTGCGGATGGCGGCTTGCGACTGGAAATCCGAGGCGCTGCAGCTTCACGGCCACCTCGGCGGCTTTGATCACTACCGTGACGCCATTGAGTATCGGGGCGCCGTCGACATTGGCGCTCGGATCGGCGCCGAACAGCATCATCGGAATGCCGCCGGTCGGCACGATGATATCGGCGCCGGCATCGATCAGACGCCGCGCCTCGCCCTCGAAGCGAGCCCACAGCTCCGCCTTTTTGGCCGGCGCGGCGAAGGCCTCCATGTAGTCCGCGATAGTGGCGTCGATGGCGCGAATACCGGCGACGCGTTGCTGCAGCCCGTAGCGGTGAATCTGCTCGGCGTGAGTCGGAATGAAGGCGGGATTGATCGCAAGCAGGCCGAGCTTGCGGCCCATCGTGCAGGCATGCAGGAGCGTCGCTTCGCCCAGCCCAAGGACCGGGATATTCACCGACGCACGCGCCTCGTAGAGGCCGACGTCCTGAAAATGGTTCATGAAGAAGACGTCGTAATTGTCGCGCTCGGCCTGGATGGCGCCGCGGATCACCGCGCGCGAAAAGCGGTGTTCGGACAGCGCATGCACCGTCGTCACCGACGGCGTCATGGTCTTGAATTCGAGCGCAAAGTCGGGATCGCAGCAGGCCTTCATGTGCGGCAAGAGCGCCGCCAGGTAATTGCGGTGGGCAACCTGATCGGTTGCGCCCTGCGCCCAGATGCGAAAGGTCTTCGTTGCGGTCAATTCGCCCTCCCGACACTTTGGTGCATGATACAAGGCCAATATACAATGTAGCCCGGATTTCGCTGCCGCTTTATTCGAGCACCATACGACCGATGAGCACCTGTCTTTTTCTGAGTTTTCGCTTTGACGCCGAACCCGCCGCCGGCGAGACGGCGAAGCTCGATGCGCTGCTGCGCGCAACGCCGAAGCTTGCGAAGGCTTTGGTCCATTCTCCGGCCGCCGCCAGCGATCCTTATGTCAAGGACGGCGCCCCGCCCGCGTTGGTGCTGCAGCTTTATTTCTCGGCGCTGCCCGAACTGGAAGCGGCCGTATTGCGCACCGGCCATCTCGGCGTGCTGTGGTCGGCTGCCGAATTTCCGGTCTTGGCGGCGGCCGAGATCACCCAGCAGGCGATGATCGTCCGCACGTTCGCCGTGCCTGAGCCGGCGTTCAAGACGCCACCCGGCGGGCCGCATTGCAGTTATCTGGTATCCTACGAAGGCGAAGCCGAGGACTTGAACGCTTGGCACGCCCATTATCTCGAGCACCACACCGTGCACATGGCGAGCTTTCCCGAAATCCGGGAGCTGGAAGTCTACACGCGGCTCGACTGGGTCACTCAGCAGCCCTGGCGCCGCGTCCATTTCATGCAACGCAACAAGGTCGTGTTCGATGACCTCACGGCGCTTGATCGCGCGCTGCATTCACCGGTCCGCCACGCCATGCGCGCCGATTTCAACACGTTCCCGAAGTTCAGCGGCCCGAACCGCCATTACGCCATGGCGACCCGCGTGCTCGGCCGCGCCGCTTGATGCGTCTACAGCAACCGATCAGGAAATCGTCGGGGAATTGTAAATGTCCAAACCATCCTGTGCAAAAAAGATTTGGTACCAAAGCTTCGTCCATCCGGTCGAGCAAAAGCCTTACATCGAGCGACTGCAAACGTTTCTTGATGAGGCTTCTGCTGCGGATATCCGCTTTGAAGTGCACGGCCTCGATCCGCCGGACCGGCACTTTCATCCGCTGACCGAATTTCGCTGTGCCGCGCAGACCATCCGCAACGCGCTGGAAGCGGAACGCGCCGGCTACGACGCATTCGTCATCGGCCATTTTCAGGAGCCGGGGCTTTTGCAAATGCGCGGCGCCGTGGATATTCCGGTGATCGGGCTCGGCGAGGCAAGCCTGCTCACCGCTCTCACCATGGCCGGCCGGCTCGGCCTCGTCACCATCGACCCGGCCTTCATCGACTGGCACGAACGCCAGATCGCCGCGCATTGCCTCGGACAGCGCGTCGCCGGCGTGCGCGCGCTGCAGATGGATCTGCCGCGTTTCATGCGCGCCTTCACCGACGAGGCAACCTACGCCACGGTCCGCGCCGAGTTCATCGAGCAGGTGCGGCCGCTCATTGCCGCCGGCGCCGAGCTGATCCTGCCGGCCGGCGGCCTGCCGATGCTGCTGTTCGCCCGCGAATGCCCGTTCGTGGTCGACGGTGCGCTGGTGCTCAACGGCATCGCGGTCACAGCGAAGGCCGCCGAAATGGCGCTGGCGCTGCGCAATCTCACCGGCGCCGTGGTCAGCCGCCGCGGCACCTACGCCAAGGCCTCGCCCGCCTGCATTGAGGAATATTTGCGCGCGCGGTGGTGAGAGACGCTCTGCGAAGCAGAGGGATAGTCATCGCCCCGCGTGAGGCGCCAGCCGGTCATTCATTGCTTGAGCGTGATCGAGCAGGCGCGATTTTCGGTTTTGCCGTCGAAGCTCCAAATCTGGACGCCTTTGAGATTGCCGCTGCCCTTCGCGAGTGTGCCGCTGTAGCTGGCCGTAAAGGTGTATCGCGGATTGGGACCGGCCCCTTTCCAGCTGGACTTGAGATTGATCGCACCATCCGCGCCGACCGTTCCGGTTCCTTCCTCGGTCCCGACCACGGCCGTGTTGTCGCGGTTGTAGACTTGGCGAGAATAGCTGGCCGTCGTGCCGGAGACGGTCACGTCCAGAGGAACCTTCTGGGGCCCTCGCGTGAACGAGAGCTTCGCGCAGCTGAGCGTTCCGCGCCACGTGCCGCTCAAATCTTCGGCTGCTACATCGACGCCTGTGGCGGCTAACAAAACGGCCGCGCTTAGCACGATGCGCTTGACATTCGCTGTACCCCTCATGACGAATCGCCCCAAGGCCCGTTCGCTGTCGGACAAAACAAATTACGGTGTCTTACCCGCTCACCGCACCTGAAACACCAGCTTGCCGCGGAAATGGCGGCTCTCGCTGACCCGATGCGCTTCGGCGGCTTGCGACAGCCGATAAAGCTTGATCTCCGGCGGGCGGACCGCGCCGGACAGGTAAAGCTCGGCGACGCGATCCATAGCGTGCCGCGTGCGCGGCACCGGCGGCCGCAGCGCGGTAACATCGCCGCGGCTCGGCTGCGGCGGCTGCGCGCCCGACGCGATGAATGCGGCACGGCCGCCCGGCTTGAGGACCGCGAATGATTTTTGCGCCACGTCGCCGCCAACCGTATCGAACACCGCGTCGCAATCCTTCACCACCTTGGTGAAATCCTGGGCGTTGTAATCGATCACCTGATCGGCGCCGAGGCCGCGCACATAATCGATATTGGCGGCACTGGTCGTGGTGACGACGCGGGCGCCGAGATGTTTGGCGAGCTGAATGGCAAAGCCGGCGACACCGCCGGCGCCGCCTTGGATCAGGATGGTCTCGCCGCGCTGCAGTTTCAGCGTGTTCTCCAGCGTGTCGATCGCGGTCAGCCCGGTGAGCGCCAGCGCCGCGGCATCGACATGCGACAGCCGGTCCGGCTTCTTGCCGACGATCGCGGCCGCGACCGCAATCTTTTCGCAATAGGTGCCCTCGCGGCCGGCGGCGATCACGCCGAACACCGCATCGCCGACTTTCAGATCGTGCACGTTTGCGCCGGTGCTCGCCACCACGCCGGAAAAATCACGGCCGGGAATTTGCGGAAACCTCACCTGGGCGTGGCGCGCGTATTCGCCGCCGCGAAATTTCCAGTCGGCGGCGTTGACGGTGGCCGCCACCACGTCGATGAGAACCTCGTCAGGCCCGGCGACCGGGTCCGGCACATCGCCGTACTGCAGAACTTCGGGGCCGCCGAATTTGTCGATATAGGCTGCTTTCATTGTTGAACTCATTCGCGATCTAGAGGGACTTGTCGCGCCGGCGCAGGATGAAAAGCGCAACGAAGCTGAGAAACGCAGTCACAATGATATAAAAGCTCGGCGCCAATTTCGAGCCGGTCAGGTCGATCAATGATTGGGCGAAGAAACCGGCGAAGCCGCCGAAGATCGTCACGCCGACGTTATAGCTGAGCGACAGGCCGCTGACGCGGGTCGCTGCCGGAAATACTTTGGCCATCAGCGACGGCAGCGCGCCGCTGTAGCAGGATTTCAGAAGGCCGATCCAGCATACCATCGCGATCAGGACGCCGATCGAGGCGTGCGAGGCGAGAAAAGCGAATACCGGATAGGCGGTGATGCAAAACAGCGCGGCCGCGGCCATCATGACGCGACTCTGGCCGACCCGATCGACCAGGATGCCGACGAACGGCACCACCACGGTCTGCAGCGCGGCAGCCGACATTGCCGCCGCATAGCTGAGATATTGCGGCAGATGCAGCTCGCGGATCGCGTAGGTCGGCATGTAGACCAGCATGTATTGCGAGCTGGTCGATATGATGACGGTGCCGATGACGAGGAGCAGCAGATCCCATTGTGTCACGATGAGGTCGCGCATCGGCGTGCGCGGTGGGGCGGTAGTACTGAATTCCGGCGTCTCCTCCATGTTGCTGCGGATGTAGTAGCCGATCGGGCCGATCAGGAGCCCGACCGCGAACGGGATGCGCCAGCCCCAGGCCTGCAGGTCGGCCGGCGACATGGTGCTGGTCAGCAGCACGCCAAGGCCGGTCGCAATCAGCGCGGCAAAGCCCTGGCTCGACCATTGCCAGCTGGCGAAGAAGCCGGCGCGGTCCGGACGATGCTCGACCATGAAGGTGACCGAGCTGGCAAATTCGCCGCCGACCGAAAAACCCTGCAGCAGCCGCGCACAGATGACCAGGATCGGCGAGAGGATACCGAGCGTGTCGTAGCTCGGCATGATCGTCATCAAGCCGGTGCCGATCGTCATCAGCACGATCGACAATGTCAGCGCCTTCTTGCGTCCGCGCCGGTCGCCATAATCGCCGAGAAAAAGCGCCCCGATCGGGCGCGACAGAAACGACACCCCGAAGCTGCCGAGCGTAATCAGGATGGAGACGGCCGGATCGGCGGCCGGAAAGAACACCTTCGAGATAATGACGGCGAAGTAGCCGTAGACCAGGATCTCGTAGAACTCGAGCGCATTACCGAGCGAGGCGGCAACAATGAGCTTGGTGGCCGATCCGGCGCCGCGCGCCTGGACTGGCCCCGATGCGATTGTGGTCATTCGGCAAAAATCCCCAGAAGGCGCGCTGCGGATCGCTCCGCTGTGACCGGAAGCCTAATGATCGCCCGGTGCCCAGTCAAAACGCAATTCGGTCGCTGCTAGTGGCTCAGCGGGCGTTCATGGCGCTCGACGGCACCGCCTGCGGGGTCAGCACAAAGCGGGTGGCCTGCAGGACCCCGAGCCCGAGCGGCGTCGGCACCGAGATGCGGAACGGCGCCATCAGCCGGGTGCCGGCGATCGGGACGAGCCACATTTCCATGTCGCGCTCCGCCTTGAGATAACGCACGCCGGAGCGGCCGATGTCGTAGCCCGCGAGCGGCGAGAAATAGAGCGCGCAGACCACCGCGGGCCCCTGATAACCGGCATTGGCCCGCACCTGCTCGATGCGCTTGAAGACAAGCTGCAGATCGAAGCGCATGCGGCCGTCGAACACCGCGATCTTGCGCTCGCATGCCGCCGGCACGGCGGTGCTGCCGCCGCCGGGCACGCGGATCAGCAGCGCCGTCATCGGATCAACGACGCCAATCCGATCGGCATCGGTGAGCGGCACCCCGCTGGGATCCGGTTTCGGCGGATGCGCCAGCGTTTCTTTGGCTTTGCCCCCACTGAAGGCGATGTTGATCTCGTCCGAGGAGCTGCCCGACTCGTAACTCACCATGAATTCGGACGGGGCCGCCGCATGGGCATCGACGGTGCCATGTGCCTTGGCGGTGCCATGGCCGCGGGCAAAGATTCGCAACAGCCCGACCGTGGAGCCGGCGCCCACGGCGGCGTATTGCTTGTCGCCTACTTCGACAGTCCAGTAGATTTGTCCAAGGGGGATTCCGAGCAGCATCGCCGTATAGGCGGCGTCGAGCTTGACCTGGGTCTCGTCGGCGCGCGCGCCAACAGCGCCCCCTACCAGCAAAGCGGCCGCACAACAGAAAGCAATAAGACGGCACGACATCGGTAACCTGCCCGCTCGGACGGTCTTCGCCCGCTATCATGGCCCGATCAAGGCATCGGCCGATGGCGACTTAGCCAATGCGCTTCAAGTTCGCCGCGTAGTTCTGCCAGCGCTGAAAATAGACTTCGGCGGCGTGCTCGATGAGTTTGACCGCGGCCGCGTCGGTGCTGCGGATCACCCGCGCCGGGGCGCCGACCACGAGCGAGTTGTCCGGAATGGTCTTGCGCTCCCCGATCAGCGCGCCGGCGCCAATGATGCAATTGGCGCCGATCTGAGCGCCGTTCATCAGAATGGCGCCCATGCCGATCAGGCAGTTGCGGCCGATCGAGCAACCATGCAGGATCGCGTTGTGGCCGACGGTGCAACCGTCGCCGACGGTCAGCGGATAGCCCGGATCGGTGTGCAGCGTGCAGTTCTCCTGAACGTTGGAGCGCTCGCCGATTTCGATCCATTCGTTGTCGCCGCGCAGCACCGCGCCGAACCAGATGCCGACACCGGCCTTGATCCGCACCTTGCCGATGATCACCGCGCTCTCGGCCACATAGCAGGTGCCGGGCGGCGCCATGTCGGGCTCTTGCCCCTGCAAACTGAAAAGAGCCATTCCAAACTCCGTTTCGGCACGGCGCCGCGTGCAACACTTAAAACACCGGATTTTCCCGGTAGGTGCCCCAAAGTTTCTTCAGGGCGTCGATAATTTCGCCCATGGTGGCGCCGGCTTCGACGGCCTCGATCGTCACCGGCATGATGTTTTGCCGCTCGTCCTTGGCGATTGCGGCGAGCCTCTCCATGACCACGCGATACTTATCTGCATCCCGCTCGGCGCGCACGCGCCTGGTGCGCGCGATCTGCCGCTCCGCAGTTTCGGCATCGTACGGATGGGTCTCGATCTCCTGCGCTCCCTCTTCGTCAACAAAGCGATTGACGCCGATCACCGGCTTGTCGCCGGTCTGCTTGCGCAGCGCAGTCTCGTAGGCGAAGTCGGCAATCTGCTTCTGAAACCAGCCCTGCTCGATCAGCTTGATGGTGCCGCCGTTGTGGTCGACATAGTCGAGAATGTCGAAAATCCGCCGCTCGTAGTCGCTGGTCAAACTTTCGACGAAATAGCTGCCGCCGATCGGATCGACCACGTTGGAGACATTGATCTCCTCGGCGATGATTTGCTGCGTGCGCAGCGCAAGGCGCATAGCGTCCTCGGTCGGAATGGCGAACGCCTCGTCGTAGCCGTTGGTATGCAGCGACTGGCAGCCGCCGAGCACCGCTGAGAGCGCCTGCAGGGCGGTCCGTACGATATTGACGCGATATTGCGGCTTGGTGAGCGTGGCAGCCGCAGTCTGGCAATGAAACCGCAATCGCATCGAATCCTGATTCTTGGCGCCGAAGCGGTTTTTCATGACCTTCGCCCAGACCCGGCGGGCGGCGCGGAATTTGGCGATCTCTTCGAAGAAATCGCCTTGACTGACGAAATAAAAAGCAAGCCGCGGCGCAAACTTGTCGACGTCCATGCCGGTCTTGAGCACTTCGTCGACATAGATCATGCCGTTGGCGATGGTGAACGCCACCTCCTGCAGCGGCGACGCGCCGGCTTCGGAAATGTGATAGCCGGAAATATTGATCGGGTTATAGCGCCGCATGTTCTCGGCGCAGTAGGTGATGCAGTCGCGCACGATGCGCACCGACGGGCCGATCGGGAAGCAATATTCCTTCTGCGCCATGTACTCCTTGAGGATGTCGGCCTGGATGGTGCCGGACAGCTTGTGCAGGTCGAGCCCGCGCTTTTTGGCCATGGCCACGTACATGGCGAGCAGAATCCACGCCGAGGGATTGATGGTCATCGACACCGAAATGTTTTCGACATCGATACCGTCGTACAGCGCCTCGACGTCGGCCAGCGTGTCGACCGCGACGCCCTCGCGGCCGACTTCGCCCTCGCTCATCGGATGATCGGAATCGTAACCCATCAGCGTCGGCATATCGAAGTCGGTGGAGAGCCCGGTCTGGCCCTGCTTGATCAGATATTTGAAGCGCTTGTTGGTGTCCTCGCCGGTGCCGAAGCCGGCGATCTGGCGCATGGTCCAGTGCCGGCTGCGATACATGGTCGGATAAGGACCGCGGGTGAATGGGAAGCGGCCTGGCAGACCGATGTCCTCAAGCGGAATATCGGCGGTATCGGCGGCGGTGTAGACGCGTTTGACCGGAATGTCGCCTGAGGTGAAGAATGCCTCGCGCCGCTCGGCCTGCTTGCGCAGGAACGTCGCCAGCTCGTTCTGCTCCCAATCGGCGAGCTCCGCCGCGAGTTTTTCGAGCGATTTCAGATTCGGCATTTCGTTCATGACGCGCTCCTGAGCGGTTCGCGGCCCAACGTGCAGGCGAGAAATTCTGCCGCCAGCGAATAGGGATCGCCGTCGCGACGCATCAGCTTCGCAGCGAGCGCACCATCGCCGCTATTGAAATCGTCGGCGAAGCGCTGCAGCAGCATGGTTTCGGCGGTCTTGCGCAGGCGGAATTGCGCGATGGCGAGGCCGCGGTCGCGCCCCGCTTCGCTGTCGAGCGCGTAGGCGCGGTGCTGCACGATGGCGTCGGCCAGCGCATCGAAACCTTCGCCGCTCACCGCGCTGGTGCCGATCACCGGCACGCTCCACGCCGGCACTTCAGCGCCCATGCCGAGCATCAGCATGTGCTTGAGATCGACGATGGCGCGGTTGGCGTCGCTGCGGTCGCATTTCGACACGACATGAATATCGGCGATCTCCAGCACGCCGGCCTTGATGGCCTGGACTTCGTCGCCGAGGCCCGGCGGCGTGACCACGACCGTGGTGTGCGAGGCCTTGACGATTTCGACCTCATCCTGCCCGACGCCGACCGTCTCGATCACGATGGTGTCGAAGCCGGCCACGTCCAGAATGTCGACCGCATCGAGCGTGGTGTGCGCCATGCCGCCGGTGGCGCCGTGTGTCGCCATGGAGCGAATGAATACACCGGAATCGCCGGCCAGCTCGCTCATGCGGATGCGGTCGCCCAGAATGGCGCCGCCCGAATAGGGACTAGACGGATCGACCGCGATGACGCCGACTTTGCCGCCCTTGGCGCGCAGTTTTTCGGTCAGCTTGCCGACCAAGGTCGACTTGCCGCTGCCCGGGACGCCGGTGATGCCGATGACATGCGAGCGCCCGGCAAGCCGGTAAATCATGCCAAGCGCTTGGCGCGCTTCGGCCTCGCCGTGCTCGGAACGCGAGATCAACCGCGCCACCGCGGCGCGCTCGCCGGCCTGCACGCGGGCGACCAGGTCGGACGAGGAGGGCCTGCGGCTCACGACCGGATCCTTTCGAGCTGCGCCTGCATGTCGGCGAACACTTTGCGGTCGTCGATGACGCGGCGGGCCTTGAAATCGGTACGCGCGATCGAATTCGGCGCGACGATTTCGACGGCGGCGCGCAGCGCCAGCACATGGCGCAGCTTGCGTTCGACCTCGTCGCGAAAACGCGCCACAGCCTCCGTGCCGGCGGCGAACGTCGCGGCATCGGCTTCGACCCGCAGCAGCAATTCGTCCATCGCCGCGGCACGGCTGATGATGATGCGGTGCTCGCCGCCGTAACAGGCAAGCTCGTTGAGCGCAGCGTCGACCTCGCTCGGATAAACGTTCTCGCCGCGGATCGTGAACATGTCGTCGATGCGGCCGAAAATGCCCTGCGGCAAACGCGGATAGGTCCGCCCGCACGGATTTTTCTCGTTGGTCCACAGCGACAGATCGCCGGACACCAAACGAATCATCGGCTGCGACGTTCGCTCCAGATGCGTATAGACCGGCGTGCCGCGCGAACCATAAGGCACGCGGCGCATGGTCTTCGGATCGCAGACCTCGGTGTAGACGAGGTCCTGCCAGCACAGCATGCCGGGCGTCTCGGCCGTGCCGGCCAGCGCCATCCAGGGCGTCACCTCCGCCATCGAGCCGCAATCGATGACGCGCGCGCCGAACAGGTCCTCGATCTTGCCCCGCACCGCCGGAATCGACGCGCCGGGTTCGCCGGAAAAGAACATGATGCGCAAATTGAAATCGCGCGGGTTCAATCCTTCGTCGGCGGCGACCTGGGCGAGATGCAGCGCATAGGTCGGCGTGCCGTAAAACGCCGTCGGCTTGAGCAGGTTGAGCCAATGCGCGCAGCGCGCTGTCATGCCGGCGACGCCGGCGCCGAACGGAAACGAGCGCGCGCGCAGCCGCTCGGCTCCGATCAGCGCGCCCCAGCTGCCCATGTAGAGCGAGAAGATCGCCGCGATGCAGATGGTATCGCCGGGTCGCAGACCCATCGCCCACATCACCCGGGCATGGGCGTTGGCGATGGCGCGCCAGTCATCGCGGCCGATGGCGAAGGCGGTCGGCCGGCCGGTGGTGCCGCTGGTGCCGTGAATATGAAAGACTTCGGCCTCGGGCACGCACAGATAATCGCCGAATGGCGACACCCGCTCCTGCGACGCGCGCAAGTCGCGCTTGTCGACGACAGGCACGCGGGATTCGAAGTCTTCCAGGGATTTGAGTTGCGATGGATGAAAGCCCGCTTCGTCCCATTTGCGCCGATAAAACGCAGCGTGCTGGTAGGCGTAAGCGCAAACGTCGCGGAGGCGCTGCAGAATAAAACGTTCGCGATCGCCGCCCGGCATGGTCTCGCGCGCGGCAAACCAATACGGGCTCGCCGCATCGGGGAGATAATCGTCGTCGTAGCGCGGCGGAAACGACCAGCATTCCATAGACGCGGCCATGGCTGTCAGCGCGCTCCGCGTTGCTCGACGAGTTCGCGCAGGCGCCGCACGATCGCGTCGGGCGGCGTGTCCTGCAGCATCACCTCGTGCACGCCCATTTGTTTGAGGGCCGCGGCATCTTCGTCGGGCATGACGCCGCCGGCGACGACGATAATGTCGTCGGCGCCCTCCGCCTTGAGCCGCGCCAGAATTTTGGGAAACACCGTCATCTGCACGCCGGACAGGAGACTGACGCCGAGAATGTCGGCGTCTTCCTCGATGGCGGCGGCCACCACTTCGTCAGGCGTGCGGTGCAGGCCGGTATAGATCACGTCCATGCCGGCATCGCGCAATGCGCGGGCCACAATCTTCACGCCGCGATCGTGGCCGTCGAGCCCGACCTTGGCGAGCAAGACGCGTATCGGCGCCGCCATGCCGTTTCCTCCAGAGACCGTTTATGGCCCTGGATAATACAGGATTTTCCGCGCCGTCAGTTAGCGGACCTTCAGCCTGAGCAGGGCATCGGCATTGCCATGGGCCAGCTTGGCCATGTCGGCGGGCGATAGCGCGATGCGCTCGAGAAAGGCGCGGCCCCAGGCGTTCGGCGAATACGGATAGTCGACCGAGAACATGATGCGGTCGATGCCGAAGGTCAGCAGCGCGGCCAAGAACGGCGGCTCGTCGAAAATGCCGCTGGTGGTGATCCAGACCTGATCCAGAATGGTGCGGCTGATCGGGCGCTTGAGATGATCCATGTCGAGCGCAAAGACCTGGTCGATACGGGTCAGCATCATCGGCAGCATTTCGCCCATGTGGCCGATGATCAGCTTGAGCCGCGGATGGCGGTCGAGCGTGCCGGCGACGATCATGCGCAGCACATGCACGGCGGTCTCCGAATGCCATCCCCAACCCGCGGTCTCGAGCACGCGGCCCGGGCCGGTCGGCAGATCGGAGAAATAGGCTTGGCGGATCGCCTCCGGCGGAAGGTGCGGGTGGATGTAGATCGGCACGTCGAGCTGTTCGGCCGCGGCCAGAATGGGATCGTAGCTCGCATGGTCGAGAAAGCGGCCATCGGTCGTGCCGTGCACCATGGCGCCGACAAAGCCGAGTTCTTTGACGCACCGGGTCAGTTCGACTGCCGCGGCGTCGGGACTCTGCATCGGCAGCGCTGCGAAACCGGCAAAGCGGTCGGGATAGCGTGCAATTGCTTTGACCAAATGGTCGTTGATCTCCTTCGCCATGCCGACGCCGTCGGGGCCGGGTACGAGGTCAGGACCGGGGCCGCTATTCGACAGCACTTGCACGGAAATGCCGGCGTCGTTCATCGATTTGAGGCGCCCGTCGCCGATCTCCGGCAACAGTTCGAGCGGACTGGGCTCGTTCTTCGGCATCGTTCGCGGCCGAAAGCCGCGGCGGGCCAGCACGCTCTTATCGATGCGGGTCGCGACCGCAGGGACCGAGAAATGCTCCTCAAGTGCGACAGTACGCATGGGCGAATGGTTTCCTTCCTGTGGCGTGGCGCGTCGTTGTTGCATCGTTGACGCAGCTCGGCAAGCACCCGGAACCATGAGTTCTGGCAAGCGTTGAGCGAGCGACGGGGGCGATTGGGACGCCCGCCTTGCTGCACCTGAACAGACGACAGCTTCTTGGCTCCAGCGCCGTGGTGCTGCTGGCGTTGAGCGCGGGCACGGCGCGCAGCGCCATCGTCAAGGGCGGCCTGCCGTGGAAACCAGGGGCTGCCAATCCGCCTACTCCTGTCGCTCCTGAGGGCTGGCGCTACTTCACGGCGCAAGAAGGCGCGCTGGTCGAGGCGTTCGTCGACCGTCTCATCCCGGCCGACGATCTTTCGCCGGGCGGCAAGGACTGCGGCTGCGCCGTCTTCATCGATCGTCAGCTCGCCGGACCGCACGGCCGGTTCGAAGGCTATTACATGAGCGGACCGTTCCAGAAGGGAACGAAGCAGCAAGGCCCGCAATCGGCGGAAACGCCGGCGCAACAATACCGCAAAGGCTTGGCTGCGTTCGAGACCGCCTGCCGCAGCAAATTCAGCGGCAAATCCTTCGTTCAACTTGGCGATCAAGAAAAGGACGAAACCATCAAAGGCCTCGAGGACGGCACGCTCAAGCTCGACGGCGTCGACGCCAAGGAATTCTTCAAGCTCATTCTCAAAGACACGCAGAACGGCTTTTTGGCCGATCCGATCTACGGCGGCAACAAGAACATGGCGTCATGGCAGATGATCGGCTTCCCCGGCACGCATTACGATTACCGCGAGTGGATCGACCGTCATAATCAGCGCGTCACGCTGCCGACCGTCGCCATCGCCACGCACCCAAACTGGGCATCATGAGATTTTGCCGCCGCTTCGGCGCGGCTTGATTGACGGAACGAGAGTTGCCGATGGCGCAAAAGCTTCCGCACAAGGACGCGGTCATTATCGGTCTGGGCTGGACCGGCTCGATCCTGGCCCATGAGCTGACCGATGCCGGCCTCGACGTGGTCGCCATCGAGCGCGGCCCGTGGCGCGACACCGGCACGGACTTTTCCATCACTTACGCGCAAGACGAGCTGCGCTACCGCATCCAGCACGAGCTGTTCCTGCGCCCGGCGCAAATCAGCGTGACGTTCCGCAATAATGCGCAACAGACTGCGCTGCCGGTGCGCAACTGGGGCGCCTTCATGCTCGGCAATGGCGTCGGCGGCGCCGGCGTGCACTGGAACGCCGAAACTTGGCGTTTTCTGCCGTCGGATTTCGTGCTGCGTACGCATTTGACGCAGCGCTACGGCGCCAATTTCCTCCCGCAGGACATGACCATCCAGGATTGGGGCGTCAGCTACGACGAACTCGAGCCGCATTACGACGCATTCGAGTATTTGTGCGGCACGTCCGGGCAGGCCGGCAACATCAAGGGCCAGATTCAGCCGGGCGGCAACCCGTTCGAAGGCCCGCGCTCGCGGCCCTATCCGACGCCGCCGTTGAAACAAGGCTACGGCCACGCGCTGTTCGCCGAGGCGGCGCGGCAGCTCGGCTACAAACCGTTCCCGCAGCCCGCCGGCAACCTGTCGCAGGCCTATACCAATCCGCTCGGCGTCACGCTGGGGCAGTGCACCTATTGCGGCTTCTGCGAATGGTTCGGCTGCGCCAATTATTCGAAGTCCAGTCCGCAGACCACGATCCTGCCGGTGCTGGTGCGCAAATCGAACTTCGAGGCGCGCACCGAATGCGAAGTCACGCGCATCAATCTCGACAATACCGGCAAGCGGGCGACCGGCGTCAGCTATGTCAATGCCTCCGGCGAGGAGTTCGAGCAGCCGGCCGATCTCGTCATCCTGTGCGGCTTTCAGCTGTTCAACGTGCAGCTGCTCCTGCTCTCCGGTATCGGCAAGCCGTACGATCCGAATACCGGCGAGGGCCAGATCGGGCGCAACTTCACCCACCAGACCATGTCGACGGCGCTCGGCTTCTTCGACAAGGACAAATTCAACTTCAATCCGTTCGTCTCGGCCGGCGCAATCGGCATGTGCATCGACGAGTTCAATGGCGACAATTTCGACCACGGGCCGCTCGGCTTTGTCGGCGGCGGCTATCTGGGCCAGGTGCAGACCAATGGCCGGCCGATGGAAACGACCGCAGTGCCGCCCGGGACGCCGGCCTGGGGCTCGAAGTGGAAACAAGCACTGCGCGACAACTACCTGAGCACCATCAATGCCGGCGGCGGCGTCCACGCCTCGTTCTATTCGTATCGCGACGTCTATATGGACCTCGATCCCACCTATAAGGACCGCTTCGGCCGGCCGCTCGTTCGCCTCACCATCGACTTTCACGACAACGAGCTGAAGATGAGCGCGTGGCTCACCGACAAATACGCCGAAATCATCCAGCGCATGGGCGCCAAGCAGGTGGTCAAGCACCCGCGCAAAGGGCCCTATGACGTCACCCAATACCAGACCTCGCATCTGTGCGGCGGCGCCATCATGGGCGAAAATCCGGGCAACAGCGCGCTCAACAAATATTTGCAGAGCTGGGACGTGCCGAACCTGTTCGTGCAGGGCGCGACCGCGTTTCCGCAAAACGCCGGCTACAATCCGACCGGGACGGTGGGCGCGCTGGCCTACTGGTCGGCTGCCGCGATCCGCTCGCAATACCTGAAAAATCCGGGACCTTTGGTTCATGCGTGACCGCCGACCCATAGCCGCAACGCTCGCGGCCGTCACGCTGTGCGCAACAATGGGCAGCGCCAGCGCGGCGGGTATCGACAAACAAAATTTCAGCCAGATCGAGAAGGGTCGCTATTTGGCCACGGCCGCCGACTGCGCCGCCTGCCACACCTTGCCGGGCAGCGGCCATCAGCTTGCCGGCGGCCGGCCGGTCGAGACGCCGTTCGGCATGCTGATCGCGCCCAATATCACGCCCGACCCGCAAACCGGCATTGGCGCCTGGACCGATGACGAATTCGTCAATGCGCTGACCAAAGGCACCGGCCGTCACGGCACGCGGCTCTATCCGGCGATGCCCTATACCTATTACACCAAGCTTACACACGACGACGCGCTTGCCATCCGCGCGTATCTGAACAGCATCCCGGCCGTCCATAACGCGGTGAAGTCGAACCAGCTGCCGTTCCCGTTCAAGATGCGGTGGACCCTGGCGTTATGGGACGCGCTGTTCTTCAAGGCGCAGACATTTGCAGCCGATCCGCACAAGAGTGCCGAATGGAATCGCGGCGCCTATCTGGCCGAGGGCCCCGCGCATTGCGGCATGTGCCACACCCCGAAAAATTTCCTCGGCGCCGACAAAACCGGCCAGCGTCTGCAGGGCTACAATCTGCAAGGCTGGTTTGCACCCAACATCACCAACGATACGCGGCGCGGCCTCGGTTCGTGGTCCGCGGACGATATCGTCAGCTATCTGAAGACCGGCCACAACAAGATCACCACGACGACCGGATTGATGTCGGAGACGCTCAATCTGTCGACCTCGCATATGCACGACGACGACCTCAGGGCGATCGCGATCTATCTGAAGGACCAGCCCGGCCAGAACGACAAGCCGGGCGCTGCGCCGGACCAGTCCGTCATGAAGGTGGGTGCGCAGATCTACGCCGACGAGTGTTCAGGTTGCCATAAAGCCGACGGCAGCGGCATCGCGGCGCTGTTCCCGATGCTCAAAAACTCGCCGGCGGTGCAGCAGACCGATCCGACAACGCTGTTGCGCGTCGTGTTGCGCGGCGCCGCAGCCGCCGGCACCGACAAGGCGCCGACCGCGTCGTCGATGCCGCAGTTCGGCTGGATCTTGACCGACGATCAGGTCGCCGCCGTCGTGACCTACCTCCGCAATGCCTGGGGCAATTCCGCACCTTCGGTCAGCGCCGGCGACGTGCACAAGGCGCGGCAAGCCTTCGTCCAGCGCAGCGACTGAACATCGTCATTGCGAGGAGCCCCAAAGGGGCGACGACGCAATCCAGGAGTCGGTGCACCGGCCCCTGGATTGCTTCGTGGAGCTTGTCATCGGGCCGGACACTTCGGGCCGGACCCGTTGGCTCGCAATGACGCCAGCGTGGAAATCATGGGCCGTTCTGACGCGCCTCGAAGCCGGGTCCGCTGGTGGCTTGGATCGGCGGCCAACCGCGGCGGTCGGCGTAGTCGGTCATGCTCAAGCCGTAGAGGAACGACAGCCAGAGAAAACCGCTGATCGCAAACACCCATTTCAGCGACGGCGGGCCCTTCAGGCGCATGAAAAGAATAAAGAGCGCGCTGGTTTGCAGTGCCGCGATGCCGAATTGCACTATCGGCGCCCAATTCCCCATGCCGAGAAACGCCGTCAGTAAACTCACCGCTGCCAGCACCAGCATCAAAAGCCATGCAACGACGAACGGCAGCGGCCGGGCGCGCTTGGGGTGAATCTCCGGTCCGATGGTCATGACCGCCCCACCAGATAGATACAGGGATAAAGAAACAGCCACACCGTATCGACGAAGCTCCAGTAGATGCCGACTACTTCGAGCGGCGCGTAATAGGCCGGCGTGATCTCTCCGCGCCTGATGCGCCACAGCAGCATGTAGAGAACGAGCCCGATGCCGACGGTCAGATGGATGGCATGCAGGCCGGTCGCCACCCAATAAAACACCCAGAACAGCTCGCCGGCAGACCCCTCGCCCGGCTTGGCTTCGTAATTGACGACCGGAACGACCTTGTCTTGAAAGTCCTGATAGTACTCGTAGCCCTTGATCAGCAGGAAGATGCAGCCGAGCGCCAAGGTCGCGAGCAGCCACAATTTCATGGCTCGGGGCTCGCCCTGCGCGGCGGCGTTGATGGCGAGCACCATGGTCAGGCTGCTGGTCACCAGAATCGCCAGATTGACGCTGCCGCACCACAGCACGGCGTCCTTGGCGGCCACGGCGAATTCATGCGGATACGAGATGCGGTAGATGAAATAGGTGAAGATCAAGGCGCCGAAGAACAGCGTCTCGTTGACCAGGAACGCCCACATGCCGAGCTGGGCGGTGTCGCCCTGCTGCTCCAGCGTGGCGAACTGAATTTCCGGACGAACGGTGGCGCTAGCCGGCATGCGGCACGCCCTCCTGCGTCACGTAGGTGTCGCGCTGCGGGTCGTAACAATACGGCGCGAGCGTCACCACTGGCGTGCGCTCGAAATTATGCTGAGGCGGTGGCGAGGACGTCGCCCATTCGAGCCCGGTGGCGCGCCACGGATTGGCCGACGCCTTGCGGCCCCAGAATAGCGACCAACCGAGATAAAACAGCGGCAAGAGGTACGCCACCGCCAGGATCGACGCGCCGGCCGAAGACAGCAAATTCCACGGCTGCCATTCCGCCGGATAGGTGTAGGCGCGCCGCGGCATGCCGAGATAACCGAGAATGAATTGCGGAAAGAACGTCAAGTTGAAGCCAACGTAAGTGAGAATCGCGGCAAACCGCGCCCAAATCTCCGGATACAGCCGGCCGGTCAGCTTCGGCCACCAGTAATGCAGTGCACCGAAGAACGCGCTGACCGTGGCGCCGACCATGATGTAGTGAAAGTGCGCGACCACGAAGTAGGTTCCGTGGACGTCGACGTCGATGCCGAGCGTCGCCAGCATCAGCCCGGTGACGCCGCCGAGCGTGAACAACAGCACGAAGCTGAGCGCATACAGCATCGGTGCGTCGAAACTGATGCGGCCCTTGTGCAGGCTGACGGTCCAATTGAACACCTTGATGGCGGAGGGAACCGCGACGAAGAACGTCATCAGCGAGAACACGACTCCGGCATAGACCGAGATGCCGGCGACGAACATGTGATGGGCCCAGACGAAGAAGCTCAAAATCGCGATGGCCATCAGCGCCATGGTCATGCCCGAGTAGCCGAAGATCGGCCGGCGCGCGTAGCAGGGAATGATCTCGCTGACCACGCCCATGGCGGGCAGAATCATGATGTAGACGGCGGGATGCGAGTAGAACCAGAACATGTGCTGCCACAGCAGCGGATCGCCGCCATGGTTCGGGTCGAACAGGCCGACACCGACGAAACGCTCGACGGCGAGCAGAAAAGTATCCATCGCCAGCACCGGCGTCGCGGTGAGCATCACCACGCTCACCGCGTAGATGGCCCAGACGAACAGCGGCAGCCGCATCCAGGTCATGCCCGGCGCGCGCATGCGGTGGATGGTGACGATGAAGTTGAGCGATGTCATGATCGACGAGAAGCCGTTGATGAAAACGGCCATCGCCGCCGCGAACACGTAGCCGTTGGCATAAACCGTGGAGAGCGGCGTGTAGAACGTCCAGCCGGTATCGGCGCCCCCCATGATCAGAGAGTAGAGCACGACCAGCCCGGACAGGTTGAACACGTACCAGCTGCCGAGATTGACCCGCGGGAAAGCGAGATCGCGGGCGCCGATCATCAGCGGGATGAAGAAATTGCCGAACGTGGTCGGGATCGAGGGAATGAGAAAGAACCACACCATGATGATGCCGTGCATGGTGAACATGCGGTTGTAGACGGCAGGCTGCAGCAGGCCGCCGGGCGTAGCGAGGTTGAGCCGCATCAAGGTGGCGGCAAAACCGCCGACAAAGAAGAAAAACGTGATGGAGGCGAAGAACAAGAGCGCGATGCGCTTGTGATCACGCGTGAACAGCCAGGACGCGACGGTGTGCTCCGCCGTCAGATAGCTCGGTTCGGTTTCGGCGCCCGGTTCGGCCGCAGGCACGCGCTCGAGGGTCGTGGTGCTCATCGGCCGGACTCCTGTCTGCCGAGCGATTTGATGTAGGCGACGAGCTTCATCAGATCGTCCTCGCCGAGCTGCCCGGAAAAATCCGGCATGACCGGCGGATAGCCGGCGACGGTAAAACTGCGCGGAGTGAGAATGCAGTCGCGGATGTAGGCTTCGTCGGCGAGGCGCACCGAGCCGTCCTGCAAATGCACATAAGTGCCGTACAGGCCGGCGAGCGGCGGCGCATGCACGGTGCTGTTGGCGTCGTGACAGCCGCTGCAGCCATGGGCGCGGAACACCGCCTCGCCCTGCTCCGCCAGCGATTCGTGCACCCCCTGCTGGGTCAGCCAGCGCGCGTAATCGGGGCCGCTCATCACCACGACGTCGCCCTGCATGGTCGCGTGCTGCAGCCCGCAGAATTGCGTGCATTCGAGCTTGAAGGTTCCGGTTTTGGTGGGCTTGAACCAGATCGTCTCGAGCGTGCCGGGCACCACGTCGTGCTTGATGCGGAACGCCGGCACGAAGAAGCTGTGAATGACGTCCTCGGACGCCATCACCACCCTGATGGTCTTGTCGACCGGCACATGCAGCGCATCGATCTCGCGCTGGCCGCCCGGGTGCTCGGTCTTCCACATCCATTGCTTGGCGACGACGTAGACCTCCTCGTCGCTCGGCGGCACCTGAAACAGCCAGACGTAGATCGCCGCGCCCCAGACGAACAGGATGAGAAAGGCACCGAGCGTCGCGGTGGTCCAGCCGATCTCGAAATGCCAGGTCTTTTGCACGCGGTCGGCGCGCGAGACGGCGCTGCCTTGGCGATAGCGGATGCAAAACACCAGCATCATGCCGAAAACGGTCGCCATGATCAGCGCGGAGAGGCCAAGCTCGGCGACGTACAGATTGTTGACCGCGACCGCATTGACGGCGGCGGTGTCGGGCCAGAATGGAATCCAGCGATACATCGTGTCAGCCGTGGCGCCGGCGCCGGATGGCGGCGAAGTGGACAATCAGAAAAAAACCTGCCGCCAGATTGGCGGCGGTGAAAGCCGCCAGGACCGGTACGGTGAACCGCCCGAGCGGCGCGCCTTGCACGTGGCACAGCAGGACGAGGCGCGTGAGCGGATCCTGCGATTTGTCCAGCTCGGCGTCGGCCAAGGCGCCGACCAGATCGCCTGGCGCTATTGAAATTCCCTCGACGTAGCGGCTGATCAGAGCGTCGGGCGAGGCAATGATGAACCCGGCGGGATGAAGGTAGGCATCGAGAAGTGAATCGTAACGATAGGGAAATCCAACCGTACCGGCGATCGCGCGCGATGCCGACTCAGAGGCCGTGAGAAAATGCAGGCCGCGCTCGGCGCCCGGGCGATCGAACAGCGCGGCATATTTTGCGCGAGCGGCCGCCGCGGCCGCCGGCGTGTCGCGCGGATCGATGCTGATCGCGACGAGCTGATAATCGCGGCCGGCCTCGAGCGGCAACTTGTCGAGCGTGCCGACTAGATTGCGTAACGTCACGCCGCAAAGCGACGTGCAGCGCAGATAGTCCAGTACCACAATGACCGGTGATTTGTTGAAAAACGCACCGAGCGCAACGCTGCGGCCGGCTTCGTCGACCAACGTCGTGTTCAGTGGCAATTGGGCACCGGCGTGCGGCCGAAACGCTAGCGCCGCAAGGTCGCTGTCGGCGGCCGCGGGCTGAGATAGATTCGGCAGCGTCAGCCCAACGGCCCAAAGGCCGGCAAACAGCGGCACGACGACGAGCAAAGCTGCGGCTGCGCGTCTCATGGCTGCCCCTGCCCCTTCGGAAAGCCGGGCGCGCCCGTGGTCACGAGCTTCTTCATCGCCTCATTGATCGGGATATGGACGATGCCCTTCTCCCTATCGATCCAGTAATACGTGTTGAGGCGCCGCTCTTGGTCGGCGCGAGATTGTTGCAGATCGGCTGCGGCGTCGGTCTGCAGCCGCGGACCGGGCGGCGCGATGTGCAACGTGCGGTCGACGTCGGGCAGGGCGTTGGGATAGGCCGCGATCAGCACGAAACACGAGACGACCAGAAGCGCCGGGATGACGACGTAAACCAGCGCCACCGGCCGCAGCGGCCAATCGGTCGACTCGAAAGCTGTGGTGGGATTCTCCCGCTGCACATTCTTCGCCGGGGCCGCGCCCGAAGAATTCCGATCCGGTTCAGGCCGCGCGTGGCGCGGCTTTGCGAAGTTATAGACGAATGCCAGCGCAAGGCCGCCGAGCGCCGCCAAGCTCCATAAGGCGCGGCCGATTGCGCGGTTCTTGCTTCGCGCGGTTTCAACCATGATCGGTGGTCCATATCGGTGCAGCCGCCGGCGCAAGCCGGCGCGTGGGCCGCAAGCCGAACGCAAACAGCCGCGCCATCGCCCCGCCCAATGCGAGGATCGCCGCAACGTCGAGCCACAGCGGCGTTGGCGCGGTGAATTCCGGCATCACCAGGAGCCAGGTGTTGGCGAGCCGGCTGATCAGGATACAGATGCAGACGATCGCGACCACTGCGCGGTTGCGCTTGCTCGGCGCCCACAGCAGCACAAAGAACGGAACGACAAAGCCGAGGATGGCCGCGACGTAAATCGCCGGCTGCCACACCGAATCGAGGCGTTTCAGATACCAGGGAATTTCGGTTCTGAGATTCTCCTCCCAGATGATCAGAAACTGCATGAACTCGACATAGGCCCAGAACATCGTGGTCGCGAGCATGATCTGCGACAGGTCCGCCATATGGTCGCGGCGCTCGCGGAGCGGCCAACCAAACAAAGCGACGGCCAGAAGCACGGCCGCCATGCCGGTGTTGAACCAGCTTGCGCTCTGCGCGTAGGTGAAAATCGCCGACCAGAATTTCGGCTCGAGCGACAGAATCCAATCGATCGATGCGAAGCCGGCCGAAAAAGCCAAAACGACAAGGCCGAGGCCGCTGATCCAGGACAGCGCCGGCGCGATCGGCAGCCTGCCCTGGCGCGGGCCCCACAGCGCGAATGCCGCCAGCAGATTCCAGAGGACGACATAAATCGCATAGCGAATAAAGAAAGCCGTGGGATTGAGATAGAAGACATTGCCCAGATCGGGCGCCGGGTGCGTCCACCCGTATAGCGACGGCAAGCCGACGAACGCCAAAATTCCGGCGAGGCTCGCCAGCGGCATGGTGACGATTGCCGCATCGAGCGCCGGGCGCGCTGTCGCCATCCACTCGCCACCCGAAACATCGTGCACCAGCACCAGCGTCACGCCGGCAAGCGGCAGGCCGAGCCAGAATAGGTAACTGCACAGCCACGCCCGGTAGAACGCGGCTGGATCGATGACCGCGCCGACGACACAGCCGACGACGCCGAGTGCGCCGAGCGCGGCAGCGGCCGGAGCGAACCAGTGCCGCGCACGCCTCATTGCAGCGCGCTCCTTTGGTCGGCGGGCACGTCGGCGACCGTGGCGGTGGCGCTCGCCTGCAGGGCGCGGATGTAGGCGACGATGGCCCAGCGGTCCGCCGGCTCGACCCGGTCCGCATACGGGAACATCACGCCGTAGCCGTGGGTGATCACGTCATAAAAATGCTGGCTCGGCGCATTGCGCAGCGTGTCGCTGAAATAGGAGGGAGGATGCGGAAAGCCGCGCTGCACGATGACTCCGTTGCCATCGCCGGAGCGGCCGTGACAGGGCGCGCAATAAATGTCGAAACGCTCTCTGCCGCGCTCGAGCAGCGCCATGGTGACGGGCGGCGCGGCCGGCGGATGCAGCGGCTGGTCGCGCGCCACGATGTGCGGCGGCGGCGTTGCCGGCCACGGCGCCTGCGCGCCGTACGGCAGCTCGTAAGGATTGAGCTTCGGCTGGTTGGCCATGTTGTCGCACGCCGCCAAGGCAATGGCCGCAGCGCTCGCCAAACCTACCATCGCGTTGCCGCGCCGCGTCACGCGTGCACCTCTTCGATTTGTTCAGCACCGAGCTGCTCGAAGTCGCGCCGGACGGCCGAGACGTCAAAGCTCGGATCGGACGCTTCGATGCAAATCAGGAAGCGGTCGCGCGTGGCGCACGGAAACGCCGCGGCCTCGAACACCGGGTGATAAAGTCTGGGCAGGCGCGATGCCGCCAGCATGGCAAAAAAACCGGCCGCGATCGTGACCAGCAGCATGAATTCGAAAGTGCCGACCATGAAGGCCGGCCAGCTGTTGTACGGCCGGCCGCCGACATTGAGCGGGTAATTCAGCGCTTCGTCCCAGTATTGAATCCAATAAGCCCACGCCGCGCCCAGAATCGCGGCGCCGAACATGACGCGTGGCAGCAGGCGGTGCGGTCCGGGATGGATGATGCGGTCCAATCCTTCGACCGGATACGGCGTATAAGTTTCGAACACCCGATAGCCCTGCTGCCGCAGGCGGGCGGCAGCATTCTTGACGGCTTCGGCCGTGTCGAAAACCGCCACGACGCCGAACAGAGCTGTCATTTCGATCTCTCCTGTTCGACGATCTCGCGCACTTCCGCCATCGAAACGATCGGCGCGAAGCGCAGGAATAAAAAGAACACGGTGAGGAAGAGCCCGATAGTGCCGGCAAGCGCTGCCCAGTCCCACACTGTCGGGAAAAACACGCCCCAATAGGACGGAATGGAATTGTGCTCGAGGCTCGAGGTCGTGAACACGAAGCGTTCCTGCCACATGCCGACGATGATGCCGGCCGAAATCAGGAACAGCAGGATCTGGTTGCGGCGGACCATCGGCAGCCACAGCAACTGCGGGATGACGACGGTGAGGATCTTTTCCGACCAGAATACCGGCGCGGTGAAGCCGAATATGCGGTTGAAGAACTCCGTCCGCGCTGCGACGTCGCTGCCGTAGAGCGGGCCGAAGGCCTCCCACACATAGGCGTAAGCAAGCATCAGGCTGCCGACCAGCATCACCTTCGCCATGGCGTTGAGGTGATAGGCGGTGAGCACGTTCTGCAGGCTGTAGCCCCAGCGCACCAAGATGGTGAGCATGATGATCACCGCGGTGCCGGAGATGACGGCGCCGAAGAAAAAGTACGGTGGGAATTGCGTGTCGTGCCATCCGGGCGTCAGGCCGCCGGCAAAGTCGAGGCCGACCACGCTGTGCACCGAGATCACCATCGGCGCCATGATGGCCGACATGATCGCGTAGACGATGCGCTGGTTGCGCCATTGCTCGGACGAGCCGCGCCAGCCGAGCGCCAGAATGCCGTAAAAGATTTGTTTGAAGCGGCTCTTGGCCAGGTCGCGCACGGTGGCGAGATCCGGCAGGATGCCGGCGTAGTAATACATGATCGACATCAGGATGTAGCAGAGCAGACAAATGAAATCCCACCACAGCGGACTGCGCACCTGCGGCCACACCCCCATGACGTTCGAATAGGGAAACAGCCAGTAGAACAGGCCGGGCCGGCCGAGATGCATGATCGGCATCAGGCCGGCGCACGGCGCAGCCGATAACAGCATGATTTCGGCAATGCGGTTGGTCGCCGCGCGCCACGGCGACCGGGTGAGGAAAAACAGCGCCGACACAATGGTGCCGCCGCTCGCCAGCGCGATCCACCAGACGTACTCCGAAATCGCCAGACCCCAGGCGACCGGAATGTTGACGCCCCAGATGCCGATGCCGCCGATGAACAGCCAGCCCATCTGAATGATCAGGACCATCAACAGTGCGGACGAGATCGAAAAGCCGATCCACCACCACAGCGGCGCGCGATCCATCAGCACGCGGCTGCTCACCTCCTCGCTCAACGATGCCAGCGTCACATCCGGCGCAATCACCGGCGCATCGGCTGGCAGTTCGGTCGGCAGAGTCATCGTCATGGCGCCATACGCGAACGTTCACGACTGCCCGGTCTTGATCGCCGGATTGGGATTGCGAATGAGCGCGGCGTAGCTGGTGCGCGGCCGTGTGTTCAAATCGTCGAGCAGCACGTAATCGGTCGGCGCCGCCTTGCGCTTGGCGACCGCGCTGTCGCGATCGTTACGGTCGCCAAAAACGATCGCCTGGGTCGGGCAGCTCTGCTGACAGGCGGTAACGACCTCGCCGTCGCGGATCGGCCGCCCATCGCGCTCGGCGGCGATCTGCACAGTGCGAATCCGCTGAATGCAGTAGGTACACTTCTCCATGACGCCGCGGCCACGAACCGAGACTTCCGGATTCCAGGATTCCGCCCGACGTTCGTTCGCCGCCGCATAGGCGTAGAAATTGAAGCGGCGCACCTTGTAGGGGCAATTGTTCGAGCAAAACCGCGTACCGACGCAGCGGTTATAGACCATCAGATTGAGGCCCTCGTGATCGTGCACGGTGGCATGCACCGGGCAGACCACTTCGCACGGCGCGTTCTCACAATGCATGCACGGCATCGGCTCGAACGCGACGTCGGGCGCATCGGCGGAGCCTGAATAATAGCGGTCGATGCGCAGCCAATGCATGATGCGCTGGTCGATCACCTGGTCCTTGCCGACGACCGGCACATTGTTTTCCGCCTGGCACGCGATGGTGCAGGCTTGGCAACCGATGCAGGAATTCAGGTCGATCGTCATGGCCCAGGCGCGGCCGGAATAGTCGTACGGCGGATAAAGCGACTCGGCCTTGTGCTTTTTCACCACCGCTTGGGGATCGTTGTTGAATTGATCGAGGCTCGCTTCGCGAATGAGATCGCGCCCCAGCACGCGATCCTGATTTTGCGTGGTTGCCAAGCGATAGACCTCGCCGGTCTTGGTGATCGCGGTGATCGCGGCAAGCCACGGATCGGCGGCGCGGCGGCAACGATAAGCGTCAAATCCGGCGCCGGCGCCGAGTCCGCCCGCGGCGCGCCCCCAGCCGAGCGGCAAGGTGATGCAACCCGGCGCTTGGCCCGGCAGTACATAGACCGGCGCCTTCAGCTTTATTTGTTCGATGTCGATCTCGACAACGTCTTGGGTCTTGAGCCCGAGCTGTTGCGCCGTGACGGGTGCAATCAGGGCGGCATTGTCCCAAGTGAGCCGGGTAAACGCCCGCGCCATTTCCAGGAGCCACGGATTGTCGGCGTAGCGTCCGTCCCAGGTTCCTTCGTCCGGCCGAAACAGCGCGACCAAACTGTTTTGTTGCGAATGTTGGCTGGCGGCGAGTTGAGCGGTAGCGCCGGCCGTTGGCGTCAGCGACAGCGGCGCTTCGGCCGTGTTCGGCACCACGCCAACGCGCAGCGCCTCGTGCCAAAAACTTTCGAAGTCGCCGCGATTTTCCTCGCTTGCGCGGTTCTGCCAGTAATCGCGCACCAGCTTGTAATCGTCCGAAGCAAAATCGCCGAGCAGGAGCGTGACGATCTGGTGCGCCGAATGGCCGTCATAGAGCGGGCGCACTTGCGGCTGTTGGATGGTCACCGTGCCGTCGAACGCGCGCGCGTCGCCCCACGACTCGTATTCATGCGTTGCCGGAATGCGCCATGTGCTGGCACGCGCGGTTTCGTCGTCGTACAGCGCCAGCGAAACCGAGAACGGCACCCGACGAAGCGCCGCGGCGAAATCAAGATCGGCCGGCGTGTCATAGACCGGATTGACGCCGAGCATGACGAGCGTGTCGACCTTACCGGCCGCCATGTCTTGCACGAGTTCCGCCAGCGACTGGCGCATGGCACCCGCGTTGGCGAGGATCGGCGCGGTCAGCCGCGCCGTGTTGCCGAACGCATCGACGGCGCCGTTGATGGCGTCGACAAGGACATGAATGTCGGCCGGCTGCTCGCGCCCGGCGTGGACCAGCGCCCTGCCCTTATGCTGCGCCAAATCGTCCGCGAGCGCCTTCAGCCACGCGGAACGCGCGTTGTTCTGCTGCGCCCATTCCTGCGGCCCGGCTCCGAGCGACGCAGCCACGTAGCGCAACGACTCGGCGATCTCTTCCGGCCGCATCGGCAGGCGATGGTCGGCCTTGGCGCCGAGCAATGTCGGCGTGCTCTCGATGGCATAGACGCGGCTCATGGTGCCGCCGGTCTCGGTCGGCCGCCGCACCGCCGCGAATTTTTGCGCGTAAGCGAGCCATCCGGGCGTGGCCGAGATCAGATCGCTTTCGATGCCGAAAATCCGCTCCGCCTTGCTCAGGTCGAAGGTCCGCTCGACCGGGCGGCCGAAGCTGGCGCCGGCGGCGGCGAGTTCATTGTCGCGATGCAGCGCCTCCCATTGATGCCAGCGCATTTGCGGAAATTGCTGCTGCAGTGTTGCGAGCTGCGCCGCGAGCGAGGGCGAGCTGATCGCGCCGGTGAGGACGCGCAGCCCTTCGCCCTTGCGCGCCAGCAAAGCGACGCGACGCTCATGCAAGGTGCTGACGAACGAATCCCAGGTGGCGATCTGCCCGTTGCCGACGATGGTTTGCGCGCGGCGCGGATCGTAAAGCTGCAAGATGCTGGCCTGCATGATCGCGCTGGCGGCGCCGAGACTCGCCGGATGATCCGGATTGCCTTCGACCTTGATGGGCCGCGCCATCTGGTGCGCGACCAGCACCCCGGTCGCATAGCCGTCGAGCGTGACGGCGCTGGCGTAATAGCGGTTGCGGCCGGCAACGATGTTCTCGGGCTCCTCCACGTACGGCAACAGCTGGCGCGGATTTGGCTCCGGCCCGCATGCCGACAAGCCGCCGAGCGCCAGCGATGCCGCCATGAGCTGCAGAAAGCGCCGGCGATCGAATGCATTGATAATGTCGCGAAAGCGCGGCGCCTGGCGCTCGACCATGGCGGCGAACTCCGGCGTCTCCGCCAGCTCTTCCAGGCTGCGCCAATAGGTCCGGACCGGCTCGATCATCGATGACAAATTCCGCAATCGGACAAAGTTTCGGTATGAACGTGATACTGCGCCATCAACGTCTCACCGGGCGGTGTGGCCGCGGTTCGGCGCCAATGCGCGTCGAACACTTCGTCGCGGGGTCGCAGGCGCGGCGCCGGATCGCGATGGCACGACAGGCACCAGCTCATGGCAAGCGTGCCGGCTTTCCAGGTCAGCGCCATGTCGCCGATCGGACCGTGACAGTCGGTACAGCCGACGCCCTTGGCGACGTGGATGCTGTGATCGAAGAAAACGTAATCCGGCAGCGTGTAGACCCGCGTCCAGCGGATCGGCGTGTTATCCGCCAGACTCTGGCGGTCCGGCGCCAGCATCGCGGCGTTGGTCCAGATCTGCGAATGACATGTCATGCAGATCGCCGTCGATGGCATGCCGGCGTTCGCGGATATTTCCACCTTGGTGTGGCAATAGCGGCAATCGATGCCGAGGCCGCTGACATGATGTTTGTGGCTGAACGGGACCGGCTGGTCCGGTGCAAAGCGCTCGTGCGTGTTGTAGCCGATCACCGGCACGACCCAGATCGCGAGCAGCAGCACCACGCCGGCGCCGGTCACCCCGATGATCGCCGCGTTCATGAAAAGGTTCGCTCGGGGACCGAAGACCGCCATTGACTGCGCCCTCCGCGGCCGCCCCCGCTCTACCGGGCGATGCAGACCCAAACGTGCCTGGCGTCTCCCGGCGAAAATTCGCGTTTTCCCAACTCGACTGGAACCGGATAGTTCCGGAGCCGGAACTCGGTGGCGGCAGGCCATAAGTGCTCAATCGAACAAGCTAACCGGCTGCCAATTTCGGCTTGGCGAGACCGAACAGGCGCCGCAGCCGCCGCCGCCCGATGCGCTCGACGGTGAAATAAGTCAGCGCAGCGATGCCGAACGCGGCGAGCAACATCGCGCCGATCAACGAGAGCGAAGCGAGGTGAGATATGGTGCCGCGATTGTCGAAGCCTTGGGCGCTCAGCAATTGCGTGGCTGCGAATTGCACGAGCCCATGCGCCAGGTACAGCGAATAGGACAACTCCCCCAGCCATAACAGCGGCGCGGCGTTGAGCACGCCTGTCGTGTAGCCGTCGTTGCCGACCGCAGCGAGAATTAACAGCGCAAACAGGAACACCGCTAGAAAATCGGACGTGCCGATCTGAAGCAGGATGAGCAGCGCGGCAAAAAGGCCGATCGCCGCGGCATCGGTTGTCATCCAATGGCGAAGTCGGCCGCTGCGAAAAAGGCTGTACATCAACATGCCGAGAATAAATTCCGGCATGCAGCGCAGAAGCGTGGTTGGGCCGTCCCACTGATTGAAATAATCGTTGGTCAACAGCATCAGATAGCTCAGGAGGCCGAGCAGGATCGCGGCCAGTGCAGCTTTCAGTCTTGGCGGCGCCTGCCAGATCAACGGCAGCATGAGGGGAAAAAGGAGATACGCCATGAATTCGACGCTGATGGACCAGGCCGGATAATTCCAACTCAGTTCGCTCGCCTTGACCCCTTGCAGCATCAAAAGGTTGGCAAAAAACGCGCTGATCGAGCGCGCCCCGGTCAGCGGAATCGGGCTGAAGTCGCCGGTGGCGACGTAATCAGCCGTGCGTGAGGAGAGCGCGGTCGCCACAAACAGCAGCAGAATAAGCACGTGCAGAGGGTACAAGCGCGCAATCCGCGCGCCGATGAAACGAAAGTAATTGCCGGGGAGATCGCGCATGAAAGCGCGATGATAGACGTGGCTCATCACAAAGCCGCTCACCATGAAGAACAGGTCGACGGCGAGATAGCCCTTGCTGATGATCGGGCTGAGCGCATCGAGATGAGCATTGGGGGCCCAGATGTTGTAGTGGTAGACCACCACCCAAACGGCGGCGAGACCGCGTAAAGGCGTCAGCGACGGCAACATGCGGGCGGACGGCATTGCTCTCAAATCTTTTGTGTCGGTGCAATATTTGACTGAAGCAATCAGGTTTGCGCTCACGGCGTAAACCGTCATCGAAAGCCGCAGTTCCACCTGCGGCCTACGCGAGTTCCAGCGGCGGATTTTCATTGCAAAGTTTTCGGAACTGGTCGCGACTGAGCGCCGTTAGTTTTCTGAGCAGAACCACGGCAACGTGCGGCTCAAATGGCGTAGACGCAGGTCGCTTTTCGACCGCGCCTGGGGCCATGCCGCAGCCTCAGACGATAAGGCCACGTATCAAACTTTATGAATTCCGCGGCAAAGCCAAACGTCCAAATATCTGCGGCAAGATGGCACAAATTGCCGCTTCGAGCGTTGCAGTGGCGGGTCGCAACCGAATACGGAGAACAACACCCATGAAACGCTTACTAATGATGGGCGCCGCCTTGGCGGTCGCCACCGGAACTGCCTTTGCCGCCGGCGAAGTGATGACCAGCGTTCCTTCGCAAAGCGTCACCGTCACCGACTGGTACAAGCAAAACGTCTACGATCCCCAGAACAACAAGATCGGCGAGATCAAGGACGTGCTGGTCGATTCCGAGGGCAAGGTCAATGCATTGATCATCAGCGTCGGCGGTTTCCTCGGCGCCGGTGAAAAGGACGTCGCCGTCAAGTTCGACGCGGTCAAGAAGACCGACAAGGACAATACGATCCGTCTGACCATGAACGCCAACAAGGACGAGCTCAAGGCGGCGCCCGGCTTGAAGTACGACAGGCAGTCGACCACCTGGGTTCCCGACCGCTCGAACAACAACAAAAGCAAATAGCGCTCAGCGGCGGCCATAGGCTTGCAACTGAAAAAAGCCCCAGCGCAGGCTGGGGCTTTTTGCGTGCATAGGGCAACGGCCCCGGGAAACGCGACTTTATGGCGGCAGCGAGCCCAGGAACTTCCGCCCAAACCATTCGTTCAACTCTCGAACCAATAACGCGATCGACGGGGGCGCGCGTCGGCGTTTCGGCGAGGTGTTCCCCATGGCTCAAACTGTCGGCGATTTTCTGATTGAGCGCCTCCATGCGTGGGGCGTGCGCAAGATTTTCGGCTATCCCGGCGACGGCATCAACGGCGTGTTCGGCGCACTGCAGCGCGCCAACGGCAAGATCGAATTCATCCAGGCCCGCCACGAGGAGATGGCGGCCTTCATGGCGTCAGCCTACGCCAAATTCACCGGCGAGCTCGGCGTCTGCATCGCCACGTCCGGCCCGGGCGCCTCGCACCTCGTGACCGGCCTGTATGACGCGCGGCTCGACCACATGCCGGTGCTGGCGATCACCGGGCAGCAATCGCGCAACGCCATGGGCGGCCACTATCAGCAGGAGGTCGATCTCGCGAGCCTGCTCAAGGATGTCGCCGGCGCCTTCGTCGAGCAGGCCTCGACGCCCGCGCAGGTCCGCCATCTGGTCGATCGCGCGGTGCGCATCGCGCTCGGCGAGCGCCGCGTCACCGCGATCATTCTACCCAATGACCTGCAGGAAGCAGCCTACCAGGAACCGCCGCGCAAGCACGGCACGCTGCATTCCGGCGTCGGCTTCTCCAAGCCGAAGACGGTACCCTACGATCACGATCTGCGCCGCGCCGCCGACGTGCTCAATGCCGGCAAGAAGGTCGCCATCCTGGTCGGCGCCGGCGCGTTGCGGGCCACCGACGAGGTGATCGCGGTCGCCGACAAGCTCGAGGCCGGCGTCGCCAAGGCGCTGCTCGGCAAGGCGGCGCTGCCGGACGACCTGCCGTGGGTTACTGGCTCCATCGGCCTCCTCGGCACCGAGCCGAGCTACAAGCTGATGACCGAGTGCGACACGTTGCTCATGGTCGGTTCCGGCTTTCCCTATTCGGAATTTTTGCCGAAGGAAGGCCAGGCCCGCGGCGTGCAGATCGATATCGCGCCCGACATGCTGTCGCTGCGTTATCCCATGGAGGTCAACCTGGTCGGCGATGCCGCCGAAACCTTGCGCACGCTGCTGCCGCTTCTCAAAGCGCGCAAAGGCGACGGCCAGTGGCGCAAGAATGTGGAGAAGAACGTCAAGGCGTGGTGGAAGACGCTGGAGGATCGCGCCATGGCGGCCGCGGTGCCCGTCAATCCGCAGCGCGTCACCTGGGAGTTGTCGCCGCGGCTGCCGGACCGCGTCATCGTGACGAGCGATTCCGGCTCCTGCGCCAACTGGTTCGCCCGCGATCTGAAAATGCGGCGCGACATGATGGCGTCGCTTTCAGGCGGCCTCGCCTCGATGGGCGCCGCGGTGCCCTATGCGATCGCCGCCAAATTCGCCCATCCGGACCGCCCGGTGATCGCGCTGGTCGGCGACGGCGCCATGCAGATGAACAACATGGCGGAGCTGATCACCGTCGCCAAGTATTGGCGGCAGTGGATCGACCATCGCTGGATCGTCTGCGTCTTCAACAACGAAGACCTCAACCAGGTAACCTGGGAGCAGCGGGTCATGGAGGGCGACCCAAAGTTCAATGCGTCGCAGCAGATTCCGAACGTGCCCTATCACCGCTTCGCCGAGCTGATCGGGCTCAAAGGCATCTACGTCGACCGCCCGGAGGCGCTCGCCACCGCCTGGGATACGGCGCTCGCCGCCGACCGGCCGGTGCTGCTCGAGGTCAAGACCGATCCGGAAGTGCCGCCGCTGCCGCCGCACATCACGTTCGAGCAAGCCAAGCATTTGACCGAGTCGCTGATCAAGGGCGATCCGCACGAACGCAGCGTGATCAAGGAAACGGCGAGGCAGGTGTTCGCTTCGATCATTCCTGGGAAGTAAACGTGACCATGTCGAACAGCGGCGGCGCTCCGCTTACGGAGCTGGAAGCCGCCGCTTACCGCATCCCGACCGATTTTCCCGAGGCGGACGGGACCTACAGCTGGGACGCCACCACGCTGGTCGTGGTGCATGCCAAGGCCAACGGCACGACCGGCCTAGGCTACACCTACGCCGACGCCTCGATCGTGTCGCTGGTACACGGCCTGCTACGCAAGGCCACCGAGGGCCGCGGCAGCTTCGACATTCCGGGCGCCTGGATGGCGATGCAGAGGAGCGTCCGCAATCTCGGCCGCTCCGGGCTCGCCGGCTGCGCCATCTCCGCAGTCGATGCGGCGCTCTGGGACCTTAAAGCGCAAGTACTCGATCTGCCGCTGGCGAGCCTGCTCGGCCGCTGTCGCGACCGCGTGCCGATCTACGGCAGCGGCGGCTTCACCACCTATTCGCCCGAGCAGTTGCGCGCGCAACTGCGCGGCTGGGTGGAGCGCGACGGCTGCCGCTTCGTCAAGATGAAAATCGGCAGCGAGCCCGCGCGCGATCCGGCGCGGGTCGAACAAGCCAGGGCCGCGATCGGCGATCAGCAATTGTTCGTCGACGGCAACGGCGCGTTCTCGGTCAAGCAGGCGCTGGATTTGACGGACGCCTGCCGCGACGCCGACATTCGCTGGTTCGAGGAGCCGGTCAGCTCCGACGACCTGCCCGGGCTCCGTCTGATGCGCGAGCGCGCACCGCAAGCCATGGAGATCGCCGCCGGCGAATACATTTATACGGCGGACGACGCGCGGCTGATGCTGCAAAACGATGCAGTCGACGTGCTGCAGGCCGACGCGACGCGCTGCGGCGGCATCACCGGCTTTCTGCAAGTCGCGGCGTTGTGCGAAGCGCACCACATCGACCTGTCCGCCCATTGCGGGCCGTCGATGCACCGGCATGTCGGCTGCGCGGTGCCGCGGCTGCGCCATCTCGAATGGTTTCACGACCACGTGCGCATCGAGCAGATGCTGTTCGACGGCGCGCCGCAGCCGCATGACGGCGCGATCGAGCCCGATCTCGGGCGTCCCGGTCACGGCATCGTCTTCAAGCAGAAGGACGCCGAGCGCTTCCGCATCGGCGGTGAAGTGTCATGAAGCGACCCGATGCCGCGCTCGATCTCGCTGCCAATGCGGCCTTGGTCGGCGCCGCCGTGCTGCTCGTGCTGCGGCCGCGGCTGGTCGCCCGCGTGGTAAACTCGCCGCTGTTGCCGAAAACGCGCGACGTCGCCGTGGCAGCCGCGCGAGCGCTCGTGCCCGCTGCTCCGCCTCCGCTGCCATGGCACGTCAGCAAAGCGCGCGAGCTTTCGCGGCTCATTGCCCAATATTCGCCGGCTCGGCTCGCTGCAGCGCGCGAGCTGACCAAAAAGGCCGGACGCCGGCTCAACGGCAGCGCGGCGCTCCTTGCATTTTCGGTTCTGGCCGACAGCGCGGTCGAGCATTATCGCGGCTCGTTCGCCAATCGGGCGATGTACACGCCATTGGTCACGTCGGCGCTGACCCTCGGCGGCAGTCTGTTCGGCATGGCAGATGCGCGGCCGAAAAAACATAGCGCACGCGATGCCATCTATGCGGCGGCCGCCGCGACCGGGCTGGGCGGTCTTTGTTTCCACGCCTACAACATTCTCAAGCGGCCCGGCGGCCTGTCCTGGAATAATTTGTTCTATGCCGCGCCGATCGGCGCGCCGTTCGCGTTGGCGCTTGCCGGGCTGCTCGGCCGCGGCGCCGAGCGGGTGCGCGACGTGCCGCCGCGGCAACGCCCGACCGTGCTGGGCATGCCGGCCGGCCGCACGCTGGCGGCGGTCGCCGCCGCCGGCCTCGCCGGCACCATCGGCGAGGCCGCGCTGCTGCATTTCCGCGGCGCGTTTCAAAACCCCGCGATGGTGCTGCCGGTGACGGTGCCCCCGGTCGCGGCGGCGCTGCTCGGTGCGGCAGTGGCACGGCCGACGCTGAAAGCCAATCGGCTCGCGCGTTGGTGGCTCAGGATCACCGCTTTGCTCGGCCTGGGTGGCGTCGGTTTTCACATCTTCGGCGTGTCGCGCGCCATGGGCGGCTGGCGCAATTGGAGCCAGAACCTGCTCAACGGCCCACCGCTACCGGCGCCGCCGAGCTTTACCGGCCTCGCGCTTGCCGGCCTTGCCGCGCTGTCGCTGATGGAGGACGAGACCGATGGCTGACCGCTATCCCGGCTATGACGTGCTGGCGAAGCGCAATTCGCCGTCCTGGAACGACCAGACCCGCGCGGTCATCGACCGGCGCATGGCGCTCGATCCGCAGCATCATGCCTTCTTCAGCGATGCCGAATGGCCTACCATGCGCGCCATCTGCGACCGCATCGTGCCGCAGCCGCCAAATCGCCTGCATCCGGCGCCGGTCGCCGCCATGGTGGACGAAAAACTGCACCACAACAGCGGCGACGGCTATCGCGACGCGCGGCTGCCGTCGATGCGCGACGCCTGGCGGCGCGCGCTCGCCGCGATCGATGCCGAGGCGACGTCGCGTTACGGCCGGCGCTTTCATGAGCTCGGCGCGCTGCTGCAGGACGATTTGTTGAAAGCGATCCAGAGCGGCGAGGTGGATGAGAAACGCTGGGGCGACATGCCGGCAAAAATCTTTTTCGAAAAGCGCCTGCTGCACGACGTGGTCAGCGCCTATTACGGCCATCCTGCCGCCTGGAACGAGATCGGCTTTGGCGGTCCGGCGAGCCCGCGCGGCTATGTGCGCATGTATTTCGACCGCCGCGATCCTTGGGAGGCCGCCGAGGCGCGGCCCGGGCGAGAAGACAAAGCGCGCGCGGAGAATGCCCGTGTCGGATGATCCCGAACGCACGCCGCGTGCGATCGGCGGCCGCGCTCCCGACGTGCTGCACCCGGGCGGCTGGGTGCCGATGCGGCAATATGCCGAGGACGAGGCGGTGGATTTTGCCATCGTCGGCGCCGGCGGCGGCACGCTCGCCTGCAAGCTCGCCGAATACGGCTTCTCGGTGGTGGCGCTTGATGCCGGTCCGTATTGGCGGCCGCTCGAGGATTTTGCTTCCGACGAGCATCACCAGGCCAAGCTCTATTGGACCGACGAACGCATCGTCGACGGCGACAATCCGCTGCAGCTCGGCGCCAACAATTCCGGCAAGTCGGTCGGCGGCTCGACCGTGCATTTCGCCATGGTGTCGCTGCGCTTTCGTCCCGAATGGTTCAAGGCGCGAACCAAGCTCGGCTACGGCGCCGATTGGCCGCTCGATTGGCGCGAGATGTGGAGCTACTACAGCGAGGTCGAAAACGCGCTGAAAATCTCCGGCCCCGTCAATTATCCGTGGGGCCCGAAGCGGCCGCGCTATCCGTACCGCGCGCATGAGCTCAACGCCGCCGCCCTGGTGCTCGCCGAAGGCGCCGAGGCGCTCGGCATTTCCTGGTCGCCGACGCCGCTTGCCACCGTTTCGGCGCCGCGCGGCCGTTCGCCGCCCTGCGTCTATCGCGGCATGTGCGTGATCGGCTGCTCGACCAACGCCAAGCAAAGCGTGCTGATTACCTGGCTGCCGCGCGCGCTCGCGGCCGGCGCGGAAATCCGCGATCTCGCCATGGTCGGCCGCGTCGAGCACGACAAATCCGGCCGCGTCACCGGCGTGCGCTATCACCGCCAGGGCCACTGGCGTTTCCAGCGCGCCAAGAACGTCGTGGTCGCAGGCTACGCGATCGAGACGCCGCGGCTGTTGCTCAACTCGGCGACCAGCCGCTATCCCGACGGGCTTGCCAACTCGTCAGGATTGGTCGGCAAAAATTTGATGGTGCAGGCGAACCAGGCGGTTTGGGGCATGATGGATAGCGAGATCCGCTCGTATAAAGGGCCGCCGTCGCTCGCCATCACCGAGCACTGGAACTACACCGATACCGGCAAGGATTTTTTTGGCGGCTACGCCTACATGAGCCAGGGCCCGCTGCCGGTTGTCTGGTCGGGCGTGCAGTCGAGCAAGCGCGGCCTCTGGGGCCAGAAGCTGATCGACGAGATGGAGCGCTACAATCACCAAGTCGGCCTGAAAATCGTCGGCGAACTGATGCCGCAGGAGCGCAACCGCGTGACGCTCACCGACGAGCACGATCAATACGGGCTGCCGATCCCGCGCGTGACCTATTCATATTGCGACAATGACACGCGGCTGATCGGTCATTCGCTCGCGTTCATGCGCGACGCGCTGGAGGCGGCCGGCGCCACCGAAATCTGGGACGAGACCGACGACACCTGCCATCTCAACGGCACCGCGCGCATGGGCGACGATCCGCAATTGAGCGTCGTCAATGCCGATTGCCGCTCCTGGGATATTCCGAATCTATGGATCTGCGACGGTTCGGTGTTTCCGACCGTGGGCGGCGTCAATCCCTCGCTGACGATTCAAGCGATCGCCTGCCGCACCGCCGACCGGATCAAAGAGATGGCGGCACGCGGCGAGCTTTAATTCGTAGCCTTCCCTCCGCTCGTCATTGCCGGGCTTGACCCGGCAATCCATGCTGCAGCGACACTTATAGACAGCCGCGATGCGCTCTGTTGCGGGCAGCCTGCATGGATACGCGGGTCAAGCCCGCGTACGACGAAAATGTTCGTAGCCCGGCTGGAGCGAAGCGAAATCCGGGATCGGCCGCCGGCTGCCGCGGACGGTCAGCACAGTCCTACGGTGCGGCTCATGGCTGCCTCCAGCTCATGCCGCACGAATGGCTTGCGGATCATCGGATAGCCATGGCCGTTGCTCTCGCGGCCGGACAACAAGAGTACCCCCAGCCCCTCCCGCATCCGCCGCGCCCGTTCGGCAAGTTCGTAGCCGCTCATGCCGGGCATATTCACGTCGGTCAGCAGGACGTCGATATTCGCATTGCGCTCCAACAGTTGCAGCGCTTCCGCGCCGTGGCGCGCCGTCCAAACGTCGCAATCCAGTTCCTTCAACATGTCCGCCAGGAGTTCCAATATCAGCGGCTCGTCGTCGACAACAAGAACAGAACGTGTCATGGGCGCATCCGGCGCACGAAGGTCCTGAGGGCCAACGCCGCCGCCGCGGCGAGGTTGCCGGGAGCCTTCCCGATTTATGGGTTCCGAGCGTCTAGAGCGGCGGAACAATGAGGCGCAGGCACAATCCGGTCCCGTTCGTCTTGGCAACTTCAACGCGGCCGTTCAGCCGCAATGCCAACGAGCCCATGAGGCGAAAGCCGTTACTGTTTTTTTCATCGAAGTCGGGCGGCAGTCCCGGGCCGTTGTCCGCCACTTCCAGCAACAGGTCATTCCCCCTCATGCGCAGCACGACGCGAATATAAGCCCCTCCTGCGTGCTTCAATGCGTTGGTGATGGCTTCGCTGAGAAACAGGCCCATGGCTGCCGCTCGCCTTGGGTGCGCTGAAATCTCGGTGCGCCCCTCGAATGCGACGCGGCTGCCGGAATTCGTAAGCGCCAGCTTGGCTGCCTTGACCACTTCGCGCAAATACGTCGCAAGCTCGACCTGATGTTGCCCGTGCTCGACAAGTAGCCGGTGCAGTTGGGCAATGGCCTCGATCCTGGTGGAAAGATCGGCCAGCACGGCAATGGCCGCGTCGAAATCGCGCTTGGCATCGGTTCTGAGTTTGGCCATTGCCGACCGGACCATGCCGGCGATGATGGCGAGATTGTTGGCTATGCGATGCTCGGACTCGGCAATCGCATCTTCAGCAGGCAGTGCCGATCCCAACTGCGGGGCAAAGTCCTCCAAGAACCTGAGTGGCATCGCCAAATAGCCCATTGCGTGCTGACGCAGCAAAGGCTGGACTGGAACGGGGCACGAGACAATCCGAGCTTGTCTGGCTTGACTACTTTTCAGCCGCTGACGCTTTGGGAGCCTTCAACACACCATAGTCCCTAGACTTGAAGCCTGCGTTCTCGGCGACTGATTCTGCCGCCGCGATCCCGTGACGCAGAAGTTCACGGACTGCTGCCGCCCTACTTGGCATGCGGTGAGTGAATCTGAAATTTTCCACCGCCTTGAGTTCTTGAGGTGACAGCATGATTTGCAGCCGCTCCTCACGAACCAAACCGCTGCGTCCATTGCCGTTTTTCATGGTGAGCCTCAAAAATAGTGTGCGGCATCTCGCAGGTTGAGCAAGCAGCCCAAGTGGCGCAACTTACTCATTTGTAGTAATATGTCACAAAGGAGATGCTTGCGCAAGCGGCTACAACAGAGCCATGGGATGGTGTCCGCGCCCGGTCCTAGGCCGGAGCCGGACGGCGCAGCATGGGGCCGGAATCGGTCGATGCTGATTCAGTGGCCTCATTTAGGATTGGCTATTTGAGTGAATTGCGCGCCCGGTCTTGTTGGGCCGACCGGAAAGTTGCCGATGGCAAAGCTGGCCGTAAAATCACTGCTGATCTGCCAGAAGTGCAAGCTGGAATTGCGACTATTCGGCATTGAAGCCGAAACGGTCGAGCGCGACCTCTATAGCTTCGAGTGCACGAAATGCGGCAGCCTTGAAGTCAGGGGTGTGAAAGTCAAATAGGGCCGCACAGTGAGCGGCCTCTTGAGATTTCCGAGATTGACACAAAGCGGCGGGCGCCGGCGCAAACCTTGTCCTCGCGCGAGCGGGCGAGCCTGTCCCACGCTTTCGCCATGTCTTCCAGGCGGGCACGCTGCATCTTATGCGCGATGTCACGGCACTGCGCGTTGTCGCGGTACTCTTTCACTGTCGGCATCGCTAAGTCTGAGCTTGAGGAGCCCAACCTTGCGCGCGCCGCACCAGATTTCGAGGGCCCGGCCGGCGAGAAGCTTGCGGGCTTCGTGTTCGGCCTCGCCGTCGTCTTGGCAGGTCACGAACTGCGGCGGCAAAAGGTAAGGCCTCAACGTGAACGCCAGCGCGTCGCGTCTCGATCCCTCGCCCTAACCCTCCCCACATAGGGGGAGGGAAAAGTCAGAGGACGCTACTACCGACGCCCGATCGAGGGGGGCGGCTATCGCGGCCGGCCGCCCGTCCGCCGGCACCGCCAACAGCTTGCTCACATAGCCATTGAGCATCGCGTGGCATTCGCAACTGCGCTGCTCCAGTTCATGCTGGTCGACGATCTGCATGGAGCCGCGATGGCACCTGATGACGCCGTGCGCTTCGAGCCGGCCGGCGATCAGGGTCACGGTGGTGCGACGGACGCCGAGCATCTGCGCCAGCGTGCTCTGGGTCAGCGGTACCTTGTTCCCGGCACAGCACGCCTGGATGGTCAGCAACCAACGGCAAATCCGCGCTTCGACCGGATGCACGGCGTGGCACAGCGCATTCTGCTGCGACTGCGCGAGCAGCGCGAGGCTGTAACGCGCCAGCCGGCGGCGCAATGACGGATTTTGGTCCCAGACTTGGCGAAATGCAGTGGCCGACAGCCGCGAAGCTTGCCCAGCAACATGCACGATGGTGTCGGAGACCGCCGGCGCCCCCGCCAGGGCCGCCAGCGCCCCGACCACGCCGTCGCGCCCGATCAGGGCGGCCGCGGCGCCGGGACTGTCCCGCAGCGGCATGCTCATGACGACCAGGCCAGAGTGCGGAAAAACCACCTCGTCGACGGCATCCCCGAGATAATGCAGGCACTGGCCGACGTGCAGTTCGAGCGGTGCCAGATGGCTACGCAAGGCTGCGTATTCGGCCGTGGAAAGCTCTGAAAGGAAAGCGTTTTTCTCGTTTGCCGAGCCGAGCATGATCACATTTCTCACGCCTGCGCCGCCGCGATGCGACGCCGTTCCCACACGGTTAAGGAACTGACCGGGGCTCGGTTCCATTCTCGACGTTTATACTTTTTGCCGCAGTCCGCCGTGTAACGCCGGCGGCCAAATCACCTTGAGCCCTGAGACGGATCGTAGTCCTGCTCGATGCTCTGGTCCTTGATGGATCACCTAAACGCCTGCCGGTCGAAGGCGGCGCCGAGAAACCCAGCCGGCTTGGAAACAGTCACTGGGCATTTGATTTGGCTCAATCGGCCTCCCCAGGGCCGCGCTATTGTGCCAACGTGCATGAAAGGCCCGAGACAAAAAGGGGAAGGTCATGAGAATGCCGAGGCTGGCGCTTACCGCCTGTGCGATTGGCAGTCTGTCGCTCGCCGGCGCAACCCTGGCGCCATTGCCGCGCCCGGCCTGCGCCCAACAGGCGCGCGTCAGCTACGCGGAGGACATCGCGCCGATCATGAAGGGCTGGTGCGTCTCCTGCCATCAGCCAGGGGGCCAGGGTTTTGAGGCCAGCGGGCTCGACCTGACGAGCTACGACTCGATGATGAAAGGCACAAAATTCGGCCCGATGATCATTCCAGGGCAGCCCGACAGCAGCAATCTGATCGTGCTGATCGAGGGCCGCGGCCAAATCCGCATGCCCTACGGCCACAAGGCGCTGCCGGCATGCTTGAGGCAAAATATTTGGACCTGGATCTTCGAAGGCGCCAAGAACAACTGAGAACAACGACTGAGCCTTCGATTGTGGCACCGAGAGGGAGCGCAGCATGACACCACCGATCGAGCGAGCTGCTGTGATTTCCGCGACAAATGTTCGGGCCGCGGAATAAGCGGCAAATCCACGAACACCCCGGAACGGGAGCGGCCTCAGGGGTCGCAGCAGTGAGGCAAGGCCCCACTCGGCCCTCCCGGACGGTGGGACTGCTCATACGAAGCGACCACGCGGCATCCGTTCAGCGTGGTGAATTTTTGCTTGCACCTAATCTCTCGTTTTCCCTACTCGTTGATGACGGCTCCCTGACGGCGCTCGCCGGTTTACAAACACTTACCCGCCGCTCGGAGCTTTTCGCCAATTAAGAAAAGCGGCAGCAAGGGTTGCCCGATTAATATGGCGACCGGATCTGGTGCGGGTCGCGCGATGCCGCGTGAGCGGGCTGGCGGGCGGCGAAGGCAGCCGGATTGGGCATCGAGCGGCGCCGAATGTTTGCGGGCGTACATAAGATATTTGCGCTGCCGAGGTTGCGGGCGTTCGCCCGCGACGAAAGCGGCGCCAGCATCATCGTCATCGGGCTGAGCTTACCGGTGATCATCGGCGCCATGGCGCTGGCCGCGGAGCTCTCCTATTGGCAGCAGCATCATCGCGCGCTGCAGAACGCCGCCGATGCCGCCGCGATCGCCGCCGCGACCAATAACGGCTCGAACTATGCCAGCGAAGCCAAGGCGGTCGCTACGCTCTACGGCTTCCACGACGGCACCGGCCACGTCCAGGTTACGGTCGCAAGCTCGGCGACCGCGCCGGGCTGCACCGCAAACTGCTACAGCGTCACCATCTCGGACGCCGTGCCGCTCTACCTGTCCAGCGTGATCGGCTATCAGGGCAACACCGCGATCGGCAATCAGCGTGGCACCACGCTCACCGCCAGCGCCGTCGCCACCGTGAACCCGGCCTACTCCTACTGCGTGCTGGCTCTGGCCGGCAGCGGCGCCCAGGGCATCACCTCGAACGGCGCGCCGAAGGCGGACCTGCAGGGCTGCAACACGATGTCGAATACCGGCGCCACGTGTCACGGCCATAACCTGAACGCCAATGTGGGCGACGCGGCCGGCACCGACGACGGCTGCGGCATTCAGCAGAACTCGAATGCGCCGACGGTGAGCGATCCATACGCCGGCCATGCCGCCAACATCCCGGCGGACAGTTGCAACGGCACCTACCCGCAGGAGCCGGCCAAGAAGAAAGACCCGCCGCTGCCGGCCGACAATCAATGGTCCGGATCGATGAATCTCGGCACCGGCACCGTCGTGGTGTGCGGCGATCAGCAACTGGTCGGCAATACGGTGCTCAACAATACTGTCGTGGTCATCGAGAACGGCCAGCTCGACACCAACGGCTACACCCTGCAGGGCAGCAACCTGACCATCGTGTTTTCCGGCGCCAACAACGCGAGCTACCAGCACATTCCGAGCGGCGGCGGCACGATCGACATTTCCGCGCCGACGTCCGGCGACTGGAGCGGCGTCGCCATCTACCAGGACCCGAGCCTGACCACCAACGTGGATATCTCGGCGGCCGGCAATAGTCCGACTTGGGATATCACGGGGCTGGTGTACCTGCCGCATTCCAGCGTGACGTTCAGCGGCGCCGTCAACAAGTCCAGCAACGGCACCGAGTGCTTCGTCATCGTGGTCGACAACATCACCATCAACGGCACCGGCTCGATTTTCGCCCATGACAACAACTGTTCGGCCACCGGGCTCACCATGCCGCGCGGCGGATCGCGCGGCACGCTGGTGAACTGATGGCGATCCGGCAAATGACGATCCGGAAAGCCTTGGCCCGCCTGCGCGGCGACCAAAGCGGCACCGCTGCGCTCGAATTCGCGCTGGTCGGAACGTTTCTCGTGGTCGGCCTATTGAACGCCGTCGACGTCGGCTACTACACCTATCAGCGCATGACCGTGGAGAACGCCGCGCAGGCCGGCGCCCAGGCGGCGTGGAAAACCTGCAACGATCCCAGCTCCATGCTGCCGGCGACGCAGAATTGTGCCGGCCTGACCACCGCCATCACCACCGCGATCCAAAGCTCCTCGCTCGGCACCGCAGTGACCTTGGCCAGCGGTTATCCGGCCGAAGGCTATTATTGCGTCAATGCTTCGGGCGCGCTGCAGGCGGTCGGCAGCTTGTCCAGCAAACCATCGAACTGCTCGGCGGCAGGCAACTCCGCGCTGTCGCCCGGCGACTACATCCAGGTCGGTGTCACCTACTCGTACGCTCCGCTTTTCCCCGGCATTTCAGTGATGGGCGCATCGGGCATCACCTCCATCACCATGACGGCCTGGATGCGGCTGGGCTAGGGCATGAAGCAGCGCGCCCTCCACAAGTTCGCCCGGCACGAACACGGCAGCACCGCAGTCGAGTTCGCGCTGCTGCTGCCGGCCTTTGCGTCGCTCATGGTCGGCACGCTCTATGCGGGTCTGGTCGTCTATTCGGCCGCCGGCTTGCATAGCGCCGTCGAGCAGGCGGCGCGTTGCTATTCGGTCAACGCCACGACTTGCGGCAGCTCATCCGCAACGGTGACCTACGCCCAGGGCCAGTACCACGGCATCAACAGCCCGAATTTTACGGCTGCGACCCCGGCGTGCGGCCATCAGGTCAGCGGCACTGTCACGGTGGGACTGAACGACGTATTCGCCAACCTCAGCATCCCGCTTAGCGCGACGGCTTGTTTTCCCTAGGCCTGACTGCTGCCCATGGTTTGCTCCGAGCAGCGTAGGAATTAACGGTAGATCTTTCGATTGTCGTCTCAGCGCCACTGCGACAGTAGCTGCTTTTTGGCCGGGTGACGTTTCGCCTGATTGTCTGCTTGGCGCCGCGTCGACCCGATCAGCCAGTAGAGCGCCGCCAAGCTGCCGCCTGCGACCGCGATCACGCCAGCAATAAACAGGAACACGCTCATATCGAACCAACGAAACGCCGCAGACCACGTTCCGGACGCGGACGGTGACAAAATGCATACCCAATTCAGCTACGAGTCATCGCAACCGGACCCAAGAGGTGCAGCACCGGTAAGGATCCAGAGGCGCTTTCCGGTCGATCAACCGCGAGATTCGGCTTCCAAGCGTTGTTCGAGCTGAGTGATCAGCTGCGCCAGAGGCTCGGACAGCGGAATGTCCCGGGCGTGGCCGTAATATGCGCGCAGCCGCTCACCCAAAACCTCGCGAATGTTGCGTTGTGCCGCTCTATCGAGCAAGGGCAGATCGTCCGCCGCCACGGTACGTTCCTCCGCGGAGCCTTTCGCGTTCATCGCGTGGCTCGCTCTCGCTGACTGTTTTCTTTCCTACACGGCTAATGCCTCGGCCGGGCGAAGCGTTCCCAGCGCAACCGCAATGCAAGGCTGTTTACCGGTAGAAAACGCGCTTCTCGGCTGGATACCCTGAGCCGACGGCGGAAAGGACGTTCTAACTGTGCTTAGCCGATGCCAGGAGAGCCGGAACCGAGCGGCATCGCGGTGCCGCGGCGAACATAGGGCAGAAGCCGCTGCAGCCGCTCGATATATTGCCGGTCGATCTCGTCCTTGCTGACGCCGGAACTCGATGCGTCATGCGCCTCGATGTCGGCGCAAAACTCACTGCAATAGAAGCGACTAGCGCTGCTTTTCCAAGCCGTGTCGGGATCGATCACGGAACGACAATTCGGGCACTTCATGGGTGGCCACCTCCGCGCTCTATAACGCGGCTGGCCGCTTCCGGTTCCCACTTGACCACTCTCGCGCCACCTTATTCCGAGTGCCTCAACTCTTGCAGCACCATCGCGCGTAGCCTGTCGGCACCCTCGACGCCGCGCTGCGCCAGCTCGATGATTTTTTCCGCCACAAGCCGCGTTGCCGCATCGTCGATCATGCGCAGCTGCAGCGCCTCACAGACTGCTTCCAAGGCCTTCGACATATCGCTGATCTTTTCTGGATCGAACGGTCTGCCGGCGAGAAATGGTCTGATCGGCACTCGGTTTCACCCTTGCTTGCGCGGCAGCGAACCGCGACGGCACCTGCCTGCGCGCCAACAGTAACGCTGCGACTATCCGCTGAAATCCTACCCACTAGGGAAACGCCCGGCACACCCCCCGGTTCCAAAATGGAGCTCTCTCTGGGGAGAAGGAACACACAAATGAAGGGAAAATTGATCTAGCATGAGATCATTGCCCGTCATCGCTTTCTCTGCCGCCGTGTTTCTTGTTCCTGCCGTTGCTAGTGCCGCGCATAGGCACAGTTCTCATGCGTCGCAGCACGCGCCGGCGTTGACGGCCGATTCTGTCAATAATGCGGCCCCGCAGGCCACCCGCAGCGATCCGGCGCTGATCGCGAAGGCCGAGGTACTGCTCGATCGCGACGCCTTCTCGCCCGGCGAAATCGACGGCCGCGACGGCGACAATTTCCACAAGGCGCTCGCCGCTTTTCAGCAGGCCAATAATTTGGCCGCGTCCGGAAAAATCGACGCCGACACCTGGAACGCGCTGGTCGAAGGCAACACGGCTCCGCCGCTGACCTCGTACACGATAGCGCAAGACGATGTGGCCGGTCCGTTCGACAAGAGCATCCCGACGAAGCTGGAGCAGATAGCCGAGCTCCCGGGCCTTTCCTACAAAAGCCCGCAGGAGGAACTGGCCGAGAAATTCCACATGAACGAGGGCCTGCTGCGCCGGCTCAACCCAGGCGCCCATTTCGACCGCGCCGGCGAACAGATCGTCGTGGCCAATGTCGAACCGATGGCGCTGCGGCAGGGCCGCAATTCCCTCGAAGCGGTGCCGCCGAAAAAGCAGCGTCGCGAGGGCGCCAGCGTGGCCACGATCGTGGTGGGCAAGGCGGCGCGCAACGTCCGCGCCTATGACAAGGACGGCAAACTGATCGCTTTCTATCCCGCCACGATCGGCAGCACCGAGAAGCCGGCGCCGTCGGGCACATTCGAAGTGCGGCGCGTCGCGTTCAATCCGGACTATCACTACGATCCGAAATTCGCCTGGAAGGGCGTCAAGGCCAAGGAGCCGTTCACCGTCAAGCCCGGGCCGAACAATCCGGTCGGCCTGGTGTGGATCGATCTGTCGGCACCGTCTTACGGAATTCACGGCACGCCTGAGCCGGACAAGATCGGCAAGACCGAATCGCACGGCTGCATCCGCCTGACCAATTGGGATGCCCTCGACCTCGCCGGCATGGTGCACAAGGGCACCGTGGTCAGATTCGAGGATAAGGATTCGCAAACCGCGCCACTCGCTGCCGAGTAGCCGCTAACCGGCGGCCCGCTTGGCGAGCCGAGTGCGCTGGAAGTCAAGGCCGCCTTTCCGTCCGATAGATTGCACGATAGCTTACGGCCGCTGCGCGTCGAATAGATCGGCATGCGCGCAGTGTGCCGGCTGATGACTGCTGCGAAGCCCCGGCGATGAAACAAAGGAAGGCAGCACATGACAACGCGTAGAGCGGTGGCGTTTGGGTTGGCGGCGGCAGCGCTTATGGGCGCGGCGGTTACAAAAGCTGCGGCGCAAGGCTGGCCGGCGCGCCCGGTCAAGCTCATCGTCGGCTTCGCGCCCGGCGGGCCGACCGACCTGGTGGCGCGTCTGCTCGCGCAGAAGCTTGCCGAAGCGACCGGCAAGAATTTTTTTGTCGAAAACGTCGCCGGCGCCGGCGGCAATGTCGGCACCATGCGCGCGGCGCACGCCGCGGCGGACGGCTACACGCTACTGGTGACCGGCGGCAACATCACCAACAACCAATATCTGTTCGCTAAGCCGGGTTATGACCCGCTCAAGGATTTCGACGCGGTCACGCTGGCCGCTGCAACGCCTATCGTGCTCGCGGTCCATCCGTCCGTGCCTGCGAACACCGTCAAGGAGCTGGTCGCCTGGATCCGCGCCAATCCGGGCAAGGAGAGCTATGCCTCACCGGGCACCGGCACGCCGCCGCAGCTGGTCGGCGCGCTGTTTCAGCATGCGTTGAAGCTCGATCTGGTGCACGTGCCGTTCGACGGCGGCGGCACCGCGGTTCAAGCCACCGTCGGCGGCCACACGCCGATCTCGTTCGGCGCCATGGCGCCCGCGGTGCCGTTGATCAAGGCCGGCCAAATCCGCGCCCTGGCGGTGACGGGCAAAGAGCGCTCGCCCGCCTTGCCCGACGTGCCGACCATGGCGGAAGCCGGTTTCCCCGAAGTCGAGGGCGCCACCTGGACCGCGATCGTCGCGCCCGCGGGCACGCCCAAGGACATTATCAGCAAGCTTCACGACCTGACCGTCCAAGGTCTGGCGCAAAGCGACGTAAGGGCCAAGCTGGCCGCCATGGCCTATGTGCCGATCGGCTCGTCGCCGCAGGAGTGTACCGATTTCTTCAAGGCCGAATTGGCCAAGTGGGGCCCGGTGATCGAGCAGGCGGGGCTGAAGGCGGAATAAATCATGCCGTTCTTCATCTGCACGGCCTGCGGCACGCAATTTGCCGAGAGCCCGCAAGCGCCGGCGCATTGCGTCATTTGCGAGGAAGAGCGGCAATACGTGCCGCCGCGTGGCCAAACCTGGATCACCCTGCAAGCATTGCGGGCGAGCCACACCAATACGTTTCGCGAATATGAGAAAGACATCATCGGCATCGGTTCGACGCCCGCATTCGGCATCGGCCAGCGCGCCCTCCTCGTCCGCACCTCGGGCGGCAACATCCTTTGGGATTGCATCGCTCCGCTTGACGACGCGACCGTGACGATCATCAAGGGACTCGGCGGCATCGCCGCGATCGCGATCTCGCACCCGCATTTCTACACCACCATGGTGGAATGGGCGCATGCGTTCGGCGCGCGCATTCACCTGCACGCCGCCGACCGGCAATGGATCATGCGGAGCGATGCCGCCATCGCACTTTGGGACGGCGACAGCAAAGCGCTGGGGCCCGGCGTGACGCTGATACGCTGCGGCGGCCATTTCGAGGGCGGCACGGTGCTGCACTGGGTCGATGGCGCCAACGGCCGCGGCGTCATCTGCGCCGGCGACATTTTGACGGTGGCCACCGATCGCAAGTGGCTGTCGTTCATGCGCAGCTATCCGAATTTCATTCCGCTGTCGGCGCGCACGGTCGAGCACATCGGGGCGGCTTTGCAGCCGTTCGCATTCGAGACGATCTACGGCCACTACTTCGGCCGCATCATCGCCAAAGACGGCAAGGCGGTGTTGGAAAGATCGATCGCGCGCTACGTGGCGGCGATCGAGGGCACGCGCGGTTATGAGTGAATCAATCGGTCGATTAGGGTTACGTCAGCATAATGCCATCAGGTGAAGTGCGAATCGCGGGCCGGGCGCAACTCCGGCTGGCCACTTTTTCGCTACCTACGCACCGTGAGGTAGTGGCCGCTGCGTTACGGATGTCCGCTTTGGGTACCCTCAGTTAAAAGCCCCCGGCTCCCGTGCGTGCCATGCTGCGTGTCTGCCTTCCACGCCGCCGCGATCGCGAATCAAAGTAAGCGAGAATGAGATTTACACAACAGTTCGCAAAGAGCCAGCCGACGGCAGCACGCTCGCGTGGCGCCGATTACCGTTGCGCCGCAGCAATCGGGGCTTTGACGAGAGCGGCGATCGGCAATCGTCCGAGAAGCACGCGCGCTTCGATGGATGAGCCAACGGCGATCGCCCGTTCCGGAAGCAAAAGATTCGAAAAATTTCCCTGAAGCTCATTCGGCATCAACACGCGAGTATCGCTGCACTGCAATAAGGGCAGGTCTTCGCCTTGTAGCTGCTGCATGCTGCAGCGCAAAAATGCCGCCACAATCGCTGAATCGCTCGCCACTCGTGCAAAAGCCACGAAATCGTCCGCATGAGGACCAGACACCGCCAGCGGTACGTATTGACCGGCGGCGAACAGGCGCGGCACTTCTTTTCGCAATGCAAGAAGACGCGCAATGACGAATTGTTTGAGGTGGCCGGTTTTCCAGTCCGCCGCGAGTCGGTGCAAAGGAGCCGCCGCCCGCAACGATTTTTGCCGAGCTGCAAAATCGACGGGCGAGCGATTGTCGGGGTCGACTAGGCTGAAATCCCAATATTCGCGGCCTTGATAAATGTCCGGGACGCCCGGCGCCGTAAGCTTGACCAGCAGCTGCGCCAATGCCTTGGCCGCGCCCGCCGCCGCGATCCGCTGCGCGAAGCCGGCAATGTCAGCCAATAATGCCGACGTGCCCGTGAACAGCCACGCCAGGAAATCGGCGGCCGCGCGTTCGTAGGATTCATTGGGCGCCGACCAGTCGGTTTGCAACTTTGCCTCGCGCAACGCCTTGCGCTGCCAAGCCCCGACTCGCTCGGCAAAAACGACAAGCCCGGATCGATCGGCGATGCCGAGGTCGGGCGGCCAGGCGCCGACCAGCGTTTGGAATAGGATCGCGAGATCGCCGGCCGTCGGCATAAGGCTGCCGGCATCATTCCTACAATGCGACGCGCTCGAGGCGATCCACCGCTCGACGGCCGCCGCCCATTCGCGTGGAATTTCACTCAATACGGCGAGCCGCGCCCTCACATCCTCGCCGCGCTTGTGGTCGTGTGTTGCGGTCGCGAGCATCGCGTGCGGGACCCGGGCCGCGCGTTCGCGCATGCGGGCGTGGAAGTCGGCGCTCGAGAGCGCAAAGATGCGCGGATCGAAGCCGACGTCATTGCGCGACAACAACCGTCCGTAGCGATAGAACGCGGTGTCCTCCACCGCCTTGGCACACAGCGGCGCGCTCAATTGCTGAAAGCGGGCAAGCGCAATGTTCTGTAGCCGATCAAGCGACGGATGAAGACGCTTGCCGGAAAGCCAGCCGCCGAGCGTTTCCAGAACCTCTCGGTCGCCGGCAACGCAGGTCGCTTCGGCGCGTGCAACGGCCTGCTCGAGAAATGTCTTATCGGCCGTCGAGGCGTGGCCGGCGCGCGCATAAATGCGGTAGACGCGAAACGCGACCAGGATCTCGGTCAGGCAGCGGCGGATTGCGGCGCGCGAATAGTCGCGGGTCGCCAGATCGCTTTGCGCGATCGCATGGAGCGTTTCGACCAAAGCCTCGCGCTGTCCGGCAAAGCTTCGCTTGAGTATCTGCCGCCGTGCCAGTTGTTCTTCGGCTTCGAAAGCGCCTGGTCGGCCGCTCACTCGCTGCCATAAATCGCGCAGCGGGGCCTCACCTCCGGCGTCGTGCAGCACCGCGCTCACCCCATCCATGAAGTCGTAACCCGTGGTGCCGTCGGTGAGCCACTCGGCCCGCAGGCTTTCGCCATGCGCCAGGATTTTCTCGACAATGATGTAAGCAGGGCCGCCAGGCGCATCGGCCGGCCGCTCGCTTTCGAGAGCGCTCAACCGCTCGCGCAGCGCGCGGCAATATTTTTCCGGCTCGGCCAGGCCATCGATATGGTCGACGCGCACGCCGTCGATCAAGCCTTCGCGATAGAGCCTGAACACCAGCACGTGCACCGCCTCGAACACCTCGTCGTCTTCGACACGTAGCGCGGCAAGCTCGTTGATGTCGAAGAACCGCCGCCAGTTGACCTCATCGTTGGCGGCGCGCCACCAAGCCAGCCGATAATGTTGCCGTTCCAGCAGCGCATGCAGCCGCTCGCGGCCATGCGGTGACGTCGCTTCGAAGTCACGCAGCGAAGCGTCGCCCAAAACCTCACCATCGGCGACCGGAAACACGTGATCGAAGTAGCGCACGACGACACGCGATGGTTCCGCGTCACGAGCGAGCGTGATCTCTCCGGCAGCGAGCGCTTCGCCATAGGGCCGTCCGAGCACCGGCAGCAAAACCTTGCCGGCGAGGTTGCGGTCCGGCGGCTTCCAATCGATGTCGAAATACCGCGCATAGCGGCTGCCTTGCCCGCGCGCCAGAACGTCCATCCACCAGGCGTTCTCGCTGCCGATCGCCATGTGGTTCGGCACGATGTCGATAATGAGCCCGAGATCGTGTCGGCGCAGTTCGCGAACGAAAGCGCAAAACGCATCCTCGCCGCCGAGCTCGGGATTGATTCGCGCCGGATCGACCGCGTCGTAGCCATGCATCGAGCCGCGCCGCGCCGTCGTGATCGGCGAGGCGTAAATATGGCTGATGCCGAGCGCGGCGAAATACGATGCGAACGCGCCAGCGTCCGCAAAAGTAAAGCCGCGGTGCAGCTGCAGCCGCAACGTGGCGCGCGGCGGGCTCACGGGGTGCCTCGCGCGGCAAGCGAACCGACCCGTTGCCGCGCGGCGGGATCGTCGAGCAGCGTCGCGGCATCGCCCGGATAGCGGCGGCGCCAGTTCGGATGCTCATCGATCGTGCCGGGAAGATTGGGCTGCTCGGTCCTGGCAAGCGCGTCTTCCAGCGGCAGGAGCGCAAGACGCGATGCCGTCGCGGCGACGAATTTCACCGCCGCATCGGCGGCGCGCGCGCTGCTTTCCCGGGCGGGCATCTCGCCATCGCCCGCTCCGGCCGCCACAAACGCGCGCCACAGCGCCTTGCGCTGTTTGCTGCGTGCGGTTTGTGCTTCCGGCATGTCGGTCACCACGCCGCAGCGTGCCCACTCCTCAAGATCGCTACCGCGCCACCATCCGGCGACGGTCGGCAGATCATGCGTCGATGTCATGGCGACGGCTTCGGGCGGCCAATCGCCAGGTTTCTTGAATGCCTTGCCGGCGCGCTCGAACCACAGCACGCTCATGCCGTAAATGCCGGCGCGCCGCAGCCGGCCGCGAAACCCCGCCGGCACCGTGCCGAGATCCTCGCCGATGACGATGGCGCGGTGCCGATGCGATTCCAGCGCGGTGAGCCGAAACAGATCGTCGAGCGGATAGGCGAGATAAGCGCCGTCGCCCGATGCCGCGCCGGTCGGGATCACCCAAAGCCGCATGAACCCCATGGCGTGATCGATCCGCAGTCCGCCGGCATGGCGCATGCAGGCGCGAAGCGTGGCGATAAAGGGAGCAAAGCCGGCATCGCGCAACGCGTGCGGCGAGAAAGTCGTCAGCCCCCAGTCTTGTCCGTTGCGATTGAACAGATCGGGCGGCGCACCGATCTGCAGATCGCCAAGGAGGGTATCGTTACTGGCCCACGCATAACTGCCGCCGGGGTTCATTCCGACCGCAAGATCGGCGATGAGGCCGATCTGCATTCCGGCGGCCTTGGTTTGCTGCTGCGCCTTTGCCAACGAGCGGTCCGCGATCCATTGCAGAAAAATGTGGAACAGAACCTCGCGCTTATTGTCGTTGCGGAAGCGCTGCACCGCCGCTCCATGCGGACCGCGCCATTGCGCGGGCCAATTTCGCCAATTCCAGCCGTGCGGCCCGGCTTGCAGATGGGCGCGATGCAACGCTTCGAACAAGGCATGCTGCTCGAGCGCCGCACCGGCGCCGGCGCGAAATGCGGCGAAGTCGACGATGAGATTGCCGCCACCGGCGCCGCCGAGATCGTGCGCGACAAAATCATCGAACAGGCAGCGCAACAGGGCAAGCTTATTCGCGGCCGCCTGGGGCCAATCGATCAGCGCCGCCGATTCAAGCGCGCGCGCCGCGCCGTCCAAGCCGGCCGCGATTCTGACCCGCTCGACGCGTTCGTTGCCGAAAACGGCCGAAGGGTCGGCGAGCAGCGGATTATAAAACAGACGGTTTGACGGCGAGTATGGACTGAAGTGGCTGTGATCCGCGGCGAATAAAGCATGCGCCGGGCTCAAGCTGAGCGCGGCAACGCCGAGCACGCCGGCGCGCCGCGCCAGCGCGCCGACGCCGGCCATGTCGCCGATGCCGCAATCGCCGCCGCGGCGCAACCCGTAGGTCTGCACGGCAAGACCGGCCAAACGCTCGCCGGGCGCGACGTCGTCGATGGTCATGCAGCGGGGCGGCGCGACCGCCAACGTCAGCCTTGTCTGCCCAATTTCGAGCGTGTGATACCCCGTTGTTTGAATCGCCGGCACAGCAATGCCGCGCGCGGTGCGGCGCACCGTGAGGTCGGCAACGCTGCCGTCTTCGCGGGTGAGGCGCGCCCGGGAGCGTTCGCCGCCGGCGCCGATCGGCAGCTGGATCGATCGGCCCGCGCTCGCCGTGATCAGCTGCGGCGTTGGTGCATGTTCCAGCAGGTCCTGGCTGTGCGCCAGATCGGCGTCACTGTCGCAAGGCAGCCGCAATGCCGCGAGGATGCGGCGGATCGACTCCAGCGATACGGTACGCCGCTTGTTGGTGTAATCGGTCCACTGCACCGCGATCCCGGCGCGGGCTGCAAGATCGCGAACGGCCGCGTCATCCATCACGAAGCCAACAGCGCGACAGTGGAATAAGGCTCGAGCCGTCCGGTCTGGGCGGCAGCGGCGGCGCTTTCAGGATGGCTGAACAGCAGCCGATGCGGCTGCGGCGGAATGGCCGCGGCTTCGCCGGCCAAGTTGCTGGCGAGCACGAGAATTGCGCCATCGCCCAGCCGCCAACGCGCGAGCACGGCGGCAGGGCCCACGGCTTGCGCATCGAGCGCGCGGGCGCCGTCAAGACGCGGAACGATCTCATTGCGCCGCAAGGTCAGCAAACGCCGGTAAAGGCTTTCGCGTTTTTCGGCATCGGCTGAATGCGGCTCGGACCGCGACCGTTCGAACGTCTCCGGCGCATTGGGATCGGGAATGCGCTTGAGCTGCTGCGGATCGGAAAACTGGGCAAAACGCGCGAACTCGCGGCGCCTGCCCTCGCGCACGGCCTTGGCCAGATCCGGATTGTGATCGGTGAAAAACAGGAACGGCGAAGAACTGGCCTGATCCTCGCCCATGAAGACCAGTGGGATTTGCGGACACAACAATTGCAGAGCGATGGCCGCCTCGAGCGCCTGGGCGCGCGCCAGCGCGGTGAGCCGCTCGCCGAAGGCGCGATTACCGACCTGGTCGTGATTTTGCAGGAACAACACAAAGGCCGTCGGGGGCAGCGCCGCGCTCGGTGTGCCGCGCTTGACGCCGTCGCGGTACGCCGACGGCTCGCCCTGATAGATGAATCCTTCCTTCAGGCAGCGCGCGAGCCGCGCCGCCGGCGCGTCGGCGTAATCGGCGTAATAACCTTCGTGCTCGCCGGTGAGCAGCATATGCAGCACGTGATGGCCGTCGTCGTTCCATTGCGCGTCGAAATCGCCGGTCAAATGGCGCGCGGTGTTGTTATCGTTCTCGAGTACGAGATGCACGTGGCGCCCAGGTTCCATGGTGCGACGCACCTCGGCCGCCATCTCGTCGAGCCAAGTCGGATCGCAGATGGCATGCACGGCGTCGAACCGCAGCCCGTCGAAGCGGTACTCGATCAGCCAGTACAATGCGTTTTCGACGAAGAAGCGTCTCACCTCTTTGCGGCGAAAGTCGAGCGCTGGGCCCCACGGCGTCGTCAGATCGTCGCGAAACATTTGCGGCGCATAGAGATGCAGATAATTCCCGTCGGGTCCGAAGTGGTTATAAACGACGTCCAAGAAGATCATGAGCCGGTGTTGGTGCGCGGCATCGATCAAGGCTTTGAGCTCGTCGGGCGAGCCGTAGCTCGATTCCGGCGCGTACGGCAGAACGCCGTCATAGCCCCAGTTGCGCGCGCCCGGAAATTCCGCGATCGGCATGAGCTCAACCGCGGTGAATCCGATGTCGGCGAGCCGCGGCAGTTCACGCGCAACGCCGTTAAAGCCGCCGAGCAGCCCGGCATGCAGCTCGTAAATGACGGCTTCGCGCCACGGCCGGCCGCGCCAGTCGGTTTGGCGCCAGCGATATGACGCCGGGTCGACGACCACGCTGTCACCATGGACGTCGCCGGCCTGCGCGCGGGTCGCGGGGTCGGGGACCTTCGTGCCGTCTTCGAGAATGTAACGATATCGCGTGCCGGCATCGCAATCCGCCTCGATTTCGAACCAGCCGCCGTCATGGCGCGCCATCGGCAGCGGCGCGCGGCCGGCGATCGCCAGCGCGAGGCGGCGCTGGGCCGGCGCCCAAATGCGGAATTGCGTGCGGCCGGGTTCGATCACATTGGCCCCGAAGGGCAGATGCCAGTTCGGAGCGTTCATTGGGCCGCGGCCGGCAGGTTGCTGTAGGTCAGCACGGCGCTGCGTGCCTGCACCACGACTTTCGGCTCTTTCAAATCGAGCACATCCGCCTCCGGACGTGCCGTGTCGATCAGGATGCTGGCGGGCAGCGCCGGTTCCGGCAGCACAAACGTCTGATCGTCGCCGGTTGGATTGAGCATGAAGTTCAGAATGGAAACGCTGCCGTCGGCGTTGCGCGTGGCGCGGCGCAGGCACAACAGCCGCTGCTCCGGGTCGGTCCAGGACGCCTCCTGGACCCGCGCGCCGTCGGCGTTGAACCAGGCAATGTCGAACACGCCCGGCGCCGGCTCGCGGTGACCGTGAAGAAAATGGCGCGAGCGCAGCGCACTGTGTTCCTGACGCACCGCTATCAGCTTGGCGACGAATTTGATCAGCTGCCGCCCTTCCGGCGTTTGCGCCATACTCCAGTCCATCCACGAAATCTCATTGTCCTGGCAATACGCGTTGTTGTTGCCGCCCTGGCTGCGTCCGAACTCGTCGCCGGCCAGCAGCATCGGCGTGCCGTGGGCAAACATCACGCTGGCCAACATGGCGCGGCGAACGCGTGCGCGGGTCGCCAGGATCGCTTGGTCGTCGGTCGGCCCTTCGGCACCCCAATTGGCCGAATAATTCTCCGCCTGGCCGTCGTGATTGCTTTCGCCGTTCGCCTCATTGTGACGCTGCGTGAAGCTCGCGATGTCGGCAAGGGTGAAGCCGTCGTGCGACGCCACGTAATTGATCGAGGCCCAGGGCCGGCGCGCGTGCCGGTCGAACAGATCGCCCGAGCCGGCCAGCCGCGCGGCAAATTCGGGGCGCTGGCCGGCGTCACCGCGCCAAAAGCGCCGCGTGCAATCGCGAAACCGGTCGTTCCATTCGGCAAAGCCCGGCGGATGGCGGCCGAGCTGATAACCGCCGGGACCGACGTCCCACGGTTCCGAGATGAGCTTGACCCGCGTGAGCACCGGATCCTGGCGCAGCGCGTCGAAGAACCCGGATCCGGGGTCGAAACCGCCCGCTTCGCGGCCAAGGGTGACGCCGAGATCGAAGCGGAAGCCGTCGACGTGAAACGACGTGACCCAGTAGCGCAGCGAATCCATCACCATCTGCAGCACCCGCGGATGCGACAGATTGAGCGTGTTACCGGTCCCGGTGTCGTTGATGCAGTGCCGCCGGTTGTCGGGCACCAGCCGATAGTAGCTGGCATTATCGAGGCCGCGGAACGACAGCGTCGGTCCCATCTCGCTGCCCTCGGCGGTGTGATTGTAGACGACGTCGAGAATGACCTCGATGCCGGCGGCATGCAGCCGCCGCACCGCGACCCGCATCTCGTTGCGCGATCCATCGGACAAATAAGCCGGCTGGATCACGAAGAAACCGAACGAGTTGTAGCCCCAATAATTTTTCAGGCCGCGTTCGATCAGCTGGCGGTCGTGCACGAAGGCATGGATCGGCATCAGCTCGACCGCGGTGACGCCGAGCGACCGCAGATGTTTGATGACGTCGGGATCGGCCAGCGCCGCGAATGTGCCGCGTTCGTTGGCGCGGATTTCATGCCGCCGCATCGTCATGCCGCGCAGATGTGTCTCGTAGATGATGGTCTTCGACCATTGCGTATTCGGCGGCCGATCGTCGCCCCAATCGAACACGTCGTCGGTCACGACCGCCTTGGGCATGCTGGGAGCGCTGTCGCGCCGGTCGAACGACAGGTCGCCGCGCGGTGAATTGACCCGGTAGCCGAACAGCGCATCGGTCCAGCGCAGCGTGCCGGAAAGCCGCCGCGCGTAAGGGTCGAGCAGAAGCTTGTACGGATTGAAGCGATGACCGTCTTGCGGCTGGTACGGGCCGTGCGCGCGATAGCCGTAAATCTGCCCGGTACGGGCGTTCGGCAGATAGCCGTGCCACACTTCGTCGGTGCACTCCGGCAGATCGAGGCGGGCGATTTCACGGCGGCCGCTGGGATCGAACAGGCAGAGCTCGACGCGCTCGGCATGCGCGGAAAACACCGCGAAGTTGGTGCCGAGGCCGTCCCAGGTGGCGCCGAGCGGATAAGGGCTGCCGGCGTTGAGCCGGTTCGGATGGGCAGCCATCGATCAGCCGTCGTGCCGCAGATAAACGGTGGCCAGCGGCGGCAGCACAAGCTCGACCGAGTGCGGCTGACCGTGCGCTTCGATCGCCGCCGCCTCGACGCGGCCGGCATTGCCGACGTTGGAGCCGCCGTAATGCGCCGAATCGCTGTTGAAGATTTCGCGCCAGCCGCCGCCGAGCGGCACGCCGATGCGATAACCGTGCCGCGGCACCGGCGTCATGTTGCAGGCGACCAGCACCGGCGGCGCATTCGCAGCGTAGCGCACGAATGAGAATACCGAATTGGCGCGGTCATCGCCCACCGTCCATTGAAAACCGGACCAGTCGCAATCGCGCTGATGCAATGCCGGATGCGCGGCGTACAGCGTGTTCAGATCGCGGACGACGCGCTGCACGCCGGCATGCGCGGCATCGTCGAGCGAGGGCCAATCGAGATCGCGGTCGTGATTCCACTCCCGCTCCTGGGCAAACTCGCCGCCCATGAACAGAAGTTTCTTGCCGGGATGGCCCCACATGAAGCCGAAATAGGCGCGCAGATTGGCGAAGCGCTGCCAGCGGTCGCCCGGCATTTTGCCGATCAGCGAGCCTTTGCCGTACACCACCTCGTCATGCGACAGCGGCAGAATGAAATTCTCCGTAAAGGCATAGAGCAGCCCGAAGGTCATATCGTGGTGATGATATTGCCGATGAATCGGATCTTTGTTCATGTAGCGCAAGGTGTCGTGCATCCAGCCCATGTTCCATTTGTAGGAAAAACCGAGGCCGCCAGCGGAAATCGGCCGGCTGACGCCCGGCCACGCGGTCGACTCTTCCGCAACGGTGATCGCGCCGGGACAGCGCTCGCCGATCACCGCGTTGAGATGGCGTAAAAATCCGATCGCTTCGAGATTCTCGCGGCCGCCATGGATGTTGGGCACCCATTCGCCTTCGCTGCGGCTATAGTCGCGGTACAGCATCGAGGCCACGGCGTCGACGCGCAGCCCATCGATGTGAAAGTGTTCGAGCCAGTACAGCGCACTGGCGATCAGAAAACCCTGCACCTCGCGGCGGCCGAAATTGTAGATGTAGGTATTCCAGTCACGATGAAAGCCTTCGCGCGGATCGAGGTGCTCGTAGAGCGCGGTGCCGTCGAAGCGCGCCAGACCGTGCGGATCGTTGGGAAAATGCGCCGGCACCCAGTCGAGAATGATGCCGATGCCGGCAGCATGCAGCGCATCGACGAAGCGGCGAAGCCCCACGGGCGGGCCGAAACGCGCGGTCGGCGCGAACAGGCCGAGCGGCTGGTAGCCCCACGAGCCGCCGAACGGATGTTCGGTGATGGGAAGCAGCTCGACATGGGTGAACTTCATGTCGACGAGGTACGGCACCAGGCGTTCGGCAGCGAAGTCCCAGAGCGGGCGCCCATCGCGTTCCGCCGGCTTCAGCCATGAACCGAGGTGGACCTCATAAATACTGATCGGCGCTTCAGGCGACTGCAGCCGGCCGCGTTCGGCCATCCAGGCGTCGTCACGCCAGCGATGATGCTCGGGCTGCGGCACGACCGATGCGGTGCTCGGCGGCGCTTCGGTCTGGCGCGCCAGCGGATCGGCTTTCCACGGCAGCGCAACGCCGCCAGGCCCGACGATGTCGTACTTATATTTGGAGCCGGGAGCGACGCGCGGAATGAAGATTTCCCATACGCCTCCCCCATAGCGCACGCGCATGGCATGGCGGCGGCGATCCCATGAATTGAAATCGCCGACCACGGCGACCCGCGATGCATTCGGCGCCCACACGGCGAACCGCACGCCGGTGACGTCGTCGATGGTGAGATATTGCGCGCCGAAGGCCTGCGCGAGTTCGAAGTGCCGGCCCTCGTTGAACAGGTGCAGATCGACGTCGCCGAGCAAGAGCCCGAAGGAATAAGGGTCCTCGGTTTCCTGCACCGCACCGGGCCAGGAGATGCGCAAGCGATACGGTGCGCGCTCGGCGATCACGTTTTCGAAAAGTCCAGGCTCGCTACCGGGCTGCAGTTCGGCGAGTACGGCGCCGTCGGACCGCCGCAACACCTCGACCTTGTCGGCACCGGGAAGGAAAGCGCGAATGATCCGGCCTGCCTCGCCGTCGTGCGGCCCGAGCACGGCAAACGGATTGCCATGATCGCCCCGCGCCAGCGCCGCAGCGTCCGCCGGGTCGAGCTGCCATGAATGTCTGACGTGGAGGTCAGCCATGCCGCGCTCCGGAATGGCCGTTGAGAAGCCGCGTCGCGAGCGTCGCCAGCCCGGCAAGCGGCACGCCGATCCAGCTCGGCCGATTGGCTGCTTCGTAGGCGATTTCGTAGGCCGCCTTCTCGACCAAAAACAGGTCGAGCAGCGCGCGATCGGCCCCGCTGTCGGTGCCGCCGCGCGCCGTCCAGTATTGCTTGAGGAACGCCTGCGTGGCGCGCCGGCGAAACCCGGCGATCAGCGTATCACGCTGCGTTTCGTCGCTGGGTGCGCTCGCCACGCCCTTGCCTTCGCGCAACGCCGCACCGGCGTAATCGATCGAGCGCAAGAGGCCGGCGACGTCGCGCAACGGGCTGGTCTTGGCGCGGCGCTCTTCGATCGAGACCGCCGGCTCGCCTTCGAAATCGATGATGTAGGCATCGCCGCTGGCGACCAGCACTTGGCCGAGATGGAAGTCGCCGTGGATGCGCGTCATCAAGGTGCCGACGCCGGACTTGGCCAGGGTCTTGACCGCAGCGGTCAGTTTTGCGCGTGCTTGCATGAGATTTTTTGCTCGCTCGGCGTCGGCGGCGTTGGCCCAGTCGCGGGTGTGCTCGACGGCGGCAAACGCCTTGTCGAGCCGTTGCTCGGTCTTGCGCACCCAAATCGCGATGTCCTGCTGATCGGCATGTTTGGGCGCGAACGCCGCGTCCGCTGTCTGCCGCGCCAATACCGCGTGCATCTCACCGAGACGGCAGCCGATGACCGCCGCAAGCGCCTCGCAGTCGGTCAGCACGTCGAGTTCCGAATCGGCGGCGAGACTGTCCAGCGCGCGCGTCAGATGATCGAGAATCCACGACCAGGCATCGCCTTGGTTACGGATGAAGCCCAGCGCCACCGCAAGCGTGTGCGGCGCGCCATGGTTGGGCATTTGTACGATCTCACCCAACAGCGCCGGCGCATGGGCGAATCCCGCTGCGGTCAAATAGCGGCTCATTTCGGCTTCGGGATGTTGACCGCTGGAGACGCGGCGGAAGATTTTCAGGATCGCGGTGTCGCCGATGGTGAGCGAGCTGTTGGATTGCTCGGCGGTGAGCCAATTGACCTCCGCTTCGGCGGTCTTGCGCAGCAGCTCGCGGCCGGATTCGGTCGGCCGGAACTGCAGCACGCCCTGGGGATTCTTGAAGTCGCGGCTGACGGCCAGCGCGTTCGCCACTGCATGGGCAAATTCCGGCAGCGCAAACGCGTCGGTCAAAAAACCCAGTCTGCGGCCGCGCCGCACACGCGCCAAGGCGAGTCGATTCGGCAGCGCGGCCGACGCCTCATCTTCCCAAGACACTCCGAGCGGCAACAGCCAGTGGCTGGCCGACCCATTGGCCTTGACCTCGAGCTCCGCCAGCAGAATCTCGCGCCCGTTTTCGCCGATATCAGTCACATCGGCGACGCACGCCCTCTTGATGGTCTGATCCTTCAGACCGAACCACCGGCGCTTGGCGAGATAATGCGGCAGCGCGTCGTGCTCGATCAGATCGCGCCCCGACGTGGTCAGCGCCTTGGCCAGGCTGTCGCGCATTACGATGGTCACGAACTCAGGCAACGGCTCCGGCGCGGGCGTATGCCAGGGCGGCCATTCGCTCTCCACCGCCAGCGCAAACCAATAAAATCCGTAGGGTGGCAGCGTGAGCAGATAAGTGAGCTCGCCGATCGGGGGAAACGACGTTCCGGCGTTCAGCTCGACCGGCACCCGGCCGGCGAACTGCGAGAGGTCGAGCTCCACGGCCTGCGGACTGTGCGCGACGTTGGCAACGCACAACAGTGTGTCGCCCTCATATTCGCGCAGATACGCGAGGATCTTGCGGTTTTTCGGATAGAGCAGCGTCACGCTGCCCCGGCCGAAGGCAGGATGGCGGCTGCGCACCGCCAGCATGCGCTTGGTCCAGTTGAGAATGGAGTGCGGATCGCGCACCTGCGCTTCGACATTGACCGCGCCGTAGCCGTACAGCGGGTCCATGATCGGCGGCAGGATCAGCGCCCCCGGATCGGCGCGCGAGAAACCGCCGTTGCGGTCCGGCGACCATTGCATCGGCGTGCGCACGCCGTTGCGGTCGCCGAGATGGATGTTGTCGCCCATGCCGATCTCATCGCCGTAATAGATTACCGGCGTGCCGGGCATCGACAGCAGGAGGCTCTTCATCAGTTCGATGCGCCGCCGGTCGCGCTCCAGGAGCGGCGCGAGGCGGCGGCGAATGCCGAGATTGAGGCGCGCGCGGCGGTCTGACGCGTAAGTCTGCCACAGATAATCGCGCTCGGTGTCGGTCACCATTTCGAGCGTCAGCTCGTCGTGATTGCGCAGGAACACCGCCCATTGGCAGTCCTCCGGTATCGGCGGCGTCTGCCGCATGATGTCGCTGATGGGAAAGCGGTCCTCGCGCGCGATCGCCATGTACATGCGCGGCATCAGCGGGAAATGAAACGCCATGTGGCATTCGTCGCCGTCGCCGAAATAATCCTTGGTGTCTTCCGGCCACTGGTTGACTTCGGCGAGCAGCATGCGGCCGGGGAACGAAGCGTCGACCTCGGCACGGATGCGTTTGAGGATCGCGTGCGTCTCCGGGAGGTTTTCGTTGTTGGTGCCCTCGCGCTCGACCAGATACGGCACCGCGTCGAGCCGCAGGCCGTCGACACCGAGATCGAGCCAGAACCGCATGACGCCGAGCACCGCCTTGAGCACGCTCGGATTGTCGAAGTTCAGGTCCGGCTGATGCGAATAGAAACGGTGCCAATAATAGGCGCCGGCAAGCGGATCCCAGGTCCAGTTCGAGCGCTCGGTATCGACGAAGATGATGCGGGTGCCGGCATATTTCTGATCGGTATCCGACCAGACATAGTAATTGCGCCACGGCGAACCGGGCTTGGCGCGGCGGGCGCGTTGGAACCAGGGATGCTGATCGGACGTATGGTTGACGACGAGCTCGGTGATGACGCGAATGCCGCGCGCATGGGCCTGCCGGACGAACTGGCGGAAGTCGGCCAAGGTGCCATAGTCCGGGTGCACATCGCGGTATTCGCTGATGTCATAACCATCGTCCAACAGCGGCGACGGATAGAACGGCAGCAGCCACACCGCATTGACGCCGAGCTCGGCGATGTAATCGAGCTTCGAGATCAGGCCCGGGAAATCGCCGATGCCGTCGTTGTTGCCGTCGAAGAACGATTTGACGTGCAGCTGATAAATGATGGCGTCCTTGTACCAGAGCGGATCCGCCGTAACGAGCGCAGCGGTTTTGGTCCGCGTCTCGGTTTTGGTCCGCGTCTCGTGGGTGCGCGCGTCCATGTCAGGCTCCGCCGCCCGGAGTAAGGCGCCAGATGGCGAACGGCAGCTCGGCCGGATCGAGGCGGATGCGCTGCAGCTTGCCGTGCCAGACGAAATCACGGTCCCTCATCAGGTCGCGCACCGCGACCGAGGCATGATCCGGCATGCGCCACTCCCACAGCGGCACCTCGATGGTCGCCTCGTGGGCGTGGAATGGATCGAGATTGACGGCAATCAGGATCATGTCGCTGCGAGCCGCCGGCATTTTGCCGTACAGCAGCACCTGGTCGTGGTGCGCCGGATAGAAACGAACGTTGAGATGGCTTTGCAGCGCCGGGTTGCTCTTGCGGAGCCGGTTGAGCTTGGCGATCTCGGCGGTGATGTTGCCCGGCGCATCGAAGCGGCGCGCGCGGATCTGGTATTTGTCGGAGTCGAGGTATTCCTCGCGGCCGGGCAGCGCCGCGGCCTCGCAGAGCTCGAAGCCGGAGAACATTCCCCAGAGGCCGGACAGCGTTGCCGCAAGCGCGGCACGGACCAGAAAGCCCGGCCGCCCGGAGGTCTGCAGATAGTATGGGTTGATGTCCGGCGTGTTGACGAACAGATGCGGCCGGAAAAATTCCCTTGCTTCGGTGGTGGCGAGCTCGACGAAATAATCGATCAGCTCCTGTTTGCCGTTACGCCATGTGAAATAGGTATAGGACTGGGTGAAGCCGACCTTGCCCAGCCGGTACATCATCTTCGGCCGGGTGAACGCCTCGGACAAAAAGATGACGTCTGGGTGCTGGGCGCGCACCTGCGCGATCAGCCATTCCCAGAACGGCAGCGGTTTGGTGTGCGGATTGTCGACGCGGAAGATGCGAACGCCCTCGCCGTGCCAGAACAGCACGATGTCGCGCAGCGCCTGCCACAGCGCCGGCACCGCGTTCGCTGCATAGAAATCCACGTTGACGATGTCCTGATATTTCTTCGGCGGGTTTTCGGCGTAGCGCACCGTGCCGTCCGGCCGCCACTTGAACCATTCCGGATGCTGTTTCAGCCACGGATGATCGGGCGAGCACTGGATGGCGAAATCGAGCGCGATCTCCATGCCGTGCGCGGCGGCGGCATCGCGCAGGCGCCGGAAATCCGCAAAGGTGCCCAGCGCCGGATGGATGGCATCGTGGCCCCAATCGCCGCCGCCAATTGCGTACGGGCTGCCGACGTCGTCCGCCGTGATCTCGAGCGAATTGTTCTTGCCCTTGCGGTTGGTGAGGCCGATCGGATGAATCGGCGGCAGATACAGAACGTCGAAACCCATGTCTTGAATGTCCGGCAGACGTTGGACCACGTCGTCGAACGTGCCGTGCCGCGCCGGATCGTCGGTGGCCGAGCGCGGAAATAGCTCGTACCAGGCGGCGAACGCCGCCTCGGGCCGGTCGATGTCGAGGGCAAATGCCGGCTCGGCGCGATAAAGAAACTGCCGCTCTTCCGCTTCTCGCATGGCTTCGCGCAGGTCATCGCCCAGCAAAATCGCCGCAGCGGCATCCGCATCGACATTGGCCAAAGCGTCGAGCGCCGACGCGATGATACGGCTTTGCTCGCTTGCCACGCGCGTCTTGGCATCTTCAAGAAGATGTCGGCCTTCCAGAACCTCGACGGCGATATCGCTCTCCGCATCGCGCTTGATCGCGAGGTCGTGGCACAACGTGCCGTAACGGTCCCACCACGCCTCGATGGTGAACAGGTGGCGGCCGATCCGTTCGGGCGCGAATACCGCGCGCCAGCGATCATTCGGCAGCGGCTGCATGCGCAACCGGCGCCATTCCGGTTCATCGGCGGCGCGCCAGAGCAGCTCGGCCGCGAGCACCTCGTGGCCGTCGGCGAACACGTCGGCTTCGACGCTGATCGGCTCGCCGATGATGCGCTTGGCCGCAAAGCGTCCGGCGTCGACGCTCGGCATCACGTTGTCGACGACGATGCGCGAAGACGCCGCAGCCTTGGCGACCGGTGGCGCGCCACGGCGCCATTGCACCGGCGCCGTCGCCCGCACATTGACGAGGCGAACTTCGCCGGCCGCCAGCGGAGCGCAGCCGCCGCAATCCGCCGCGATCGGCTGCTGCAACACCGCCGCCAGGCCCGCTGTGGGCGGCAGTGGATCAAGCGCAATCGGCAGCGGCTGTTCGGCGGCCAGATCGGTGTTGATGAGAATGACTGCCGCCGAACGGGCGTCACGCGCATCTGCGGCGGCGGCGCGCAACAGCGCGGATACCTTACCGGCGTTGCCGGCGAGGATACGCATTTGTCCCCCGATCCCGAGGGTCGCCAGTTCGTCAGTCAGTCCGAGAGCGTCGCGAATTTCGGCTGCGCAGAGCGCCTCGCCATCGCCTGTCGGCAGGTGCTCACCGGGAGGACCGCAGCCGCCGATGCCGAGGCCGAACTCGAGTCCCATCGGGATGAGGAGCCCATGAGAGGTCGCGGCGGCGCGGCGCAAAAGGTGGCGAAGACGGGCACGGCCGCCCGGCGACTCCGCTAAGCCGCTCGCCTGCGGCCCGTAAGGCGCGACCGGGCAACCGATAATGCTGCCGATGCTACGGAGCAGCTCATGCTCTTCGACAAACCAACTGGCCCGGCCGTCCCACCATGGCGCGGAAGAAAACACCGCGTCGAAGCCGACGCCGCGCAACGCGCGTACGGCGTGCCAATCGAGCCCCGGTGTCCAGGCCAGGAAACGACAATGCGGCGCACGCTGTTTGACGGACTGTATAATGTGTCGCCAGACGCTTGGCGGCACGACGCCGGGATCTTCGCAGCGAAAACCGGAAGCGCCCGCGCCGACCAGGCGACCCAGGCGCTCGATCCACCAATCCGCCATTTGGCCGGCGAGTTCTGGCTCGTCCCAACGCGCCGCGACGGAGCCGGCGCTGCGATGTGGCGAACGCGGATCGACGCGGCCCACTCCCCGATCATTGGCGCCGAACCATTTCGGATGCCTGGTAACCAGGACCGCATCGGCGGCGACACGGCTTAACTCGACATCGAGCAAAAGCTGCAGGTCATGGGCGCCGCAGGCCTGCGCGAAATCCGCCACCAGCCGGTCGGCGGCAAGCGGCCCGGCAATCGCCGGGTTGGCGCGCTCATGGTCGGCCGTGAGCCGGACATCGCCACCCTGTCCGGGCGCAAACAGGGTCGCCGCAACCACATCGCTGAAGCCCAAGCCGCGGCAGCGGCCCAGGTGGCGAGGCCAGGACGATGGCGAGCCGGCGAGCAAAGGATCGAAATAATAGATTTTCGGGGCAAAATGCTCGGAACGTCGGCTCAACAGAGGGGCTGAACGGCTCCTTGGACGCATCGCAAAGCTCAGGGCTTGCGGCCGACGCCGCCACTCCCCTCACCCGAAAGTCAAAAGCGAAAATCGCGGAAAAGTTCCATGCACGGAATATTTTCCTCTAATTGCTGACCCGAGCAGGCCCTCAACGCCGCAGACCGCCGTGACCGCATCGCCGCGGCCTTGGTCTAGACTGGTTTTGAACGGAAAGGGGTGCGGGAATGAAGATCGATATCTTCAACCACTTCATGCCGAAGGAATACTTCGATCGATTGGGCGAGCTCATTCCAGGCCATGCTGTGCTTGGCGCCTTTCCCCGGATAAAGGCCTTGGTGGATGTCGAGGCGCGGTTGCGGCTCATTGACGAGTTCGGCGAGCTTCAGCAGGTGCTTTCGTTGGCGAACCCGCCGCTCGAATTGATCGCGCCGCCGAACGTGACGCCGCAGCTTGCGCGCATTGCCAATGACGCGCTGGCCGGCCTCTGCGCCGAACACCCGGATCATTTTCCGGCATTCGTCGCGGCACTGCCGATGAACGACATCGACGCGACCCTTGCCGAGATCGACCGCGCGGTCAAAACCTTAAGCGCGCGCGGTGTGCAGGTTTTTACCAATGTGGCCGGCAAGCCGCTCAGCCGCCCGGAGTTTCGGCCGATATTTCGGCGCATGGCCGAATACGATCTGCCGATCTGGGTTCATCCGATGCGCGGCCCGGATTTTCCCGATTATGCCAGCGAGAAAGTCTCGGAGGACGAGGTCTGGTTCAGCTTCGGCTGGCCCTATGAGACCACCGCCTGCATGGCGCGGCTGGTCTATTCCGGGCTGTTCGACGAGTTGCCGCAGCTGAAGATCATCACCCATCACATGGGCGGCATGATTCCGTATTTTGCCGGCAAGATTACGCTCGGCTTCCGCCAGATCTTTTACGGCACGCCCGAGCGCAATCCGCTCGCCGAGGAGCGTGGCCTCAAACGCCCGCCGCTTGAGTATTTCAAGATGCTCTACGCCGATACCGCGCTTGGCGTGCGCTCGGCCACCCGCTGCGGTTACGAATTCTTCGGCGCGAAATCCTGTTTGTTCGCGACCGACGCGCCGTTCGACGCCGCCGGCGGCCGCGACCTCATCCGCAAGACCATTGACGCGGTCGAAGCGCTTGACATATCGCCGGCGCAGCGCAAGCAAATCTTTTCCGGCAACGCGCGCAGCCTGCTGAAACTGGGCGATAAGGTGACCGCGAAGCAAGGGGTCGGATCAGCATAGAAGCAGAATCTCGCTGTGCTGCGGCGACGCTGTCGTGCTAAGCCGCGCGTATCATCCGCAAGGATCCAAGGGAGCACGCAATGGCCGAGAGGAAGGTGCCGTATCAAGTCGGCGGCAGGCAGTTCGAAGGCTTGATCGTTTATGACGACGCCGTCACCGCCAAGCGGCCGGCGGTCTTCATGCAGCCGGACTGGAAGGGCGTATGTCCCGATACGATCGGCCAGGCGCGCACCGTCGCCGGCAAGGACTACGTGGTGCTGATGGCCGACATGTTCGGCGCGGGCTACGGCGCCAAGGCGAAGACGCAGGACGAGCTGCGCGCCGGCATGCTGGCCGTGCATAAGGACCTGCCGTTCACGCTGTCGTGCGGCGCCGCGGCTTACGATGCACTCATGTCCGAGGCGCAGAAGCTCGGCGTCGCGGATGCCGGCAAAACGGCGGCGATCGGCTATTGTGCCGGCGGCGGCTACGCGCTCGAGCAGGCCCGCGCCGCGGCCGATTTCAAGGCCGTGGTGGTGTTCCACGTCACCAATCCCAATCCGGTGGCCGCGGGCACGCCATGCAACATCAAAGGCCGCGTGCTCGCGATCCACGGCTCGGCGGATCCCATAACACCGAAACCGATGATGGACGCGCTCGAGGACGAATTGACCAAGGCCAAAGTCGATTGGCATGTCATGATGTTCGGCGGCGCCGTGCATTCGTTTTGCGACCCGACCGCGAACGCCGCCGCGACACGCTACGACGCCAATCTGTGCCGCAAGTCCTACATGCTGATGCGCGATTTTTTCGCCGAGACGCTGTGAGTCGCTCTAGTAATAGCCGATGGTCGTGCCGCCATCGACCGCGATCGCGGTGCCCTGAATGTGCCGCGCCTTATCGGAGCAGAGAAACAGCGCAAGCGCGGCGATATCGCCGGGCTTGCCGAGCCGGCGCAGCCCGTCTTTGGCGGTTGCTTCCTGCGTGAGTTGCTCGACCGATTTGCCCGACGCCTGCGACCGCTGCTCCAACAGCTGGTAAAAGCGCTCGGTTTCGGTGGCGCCGGGGTGAATGACGTTGACATTCACGCCGTCGCGTTTGCCGAGCTGCGACAGCGCTTTGGAAAAATTGCCCATGGCGGCGTTGACCGAAGCGCCGATCGAAAAATCGGCGCCCGGCGAGCGTGCCGCGCCACCGCCGATATTGACGACAAAACCCTGCGCCGCCTTGAGCATCGGCCAGAACAGCCGGCACAGGCGCACGCAACCGAACAACTTCAGCGCATAGCCGTCGATCCAAGCCTGGTCGGGCAAATCGACGAAGTTGCCGGCGCGGGTGGCACCCGCCGAGCAAACCAATATGTCGCAGCGATTGAAGCGATCCCTGACCTTGTCGGAGACCTGTTGACACCCTTCCAGCGTGCGCAGATCCGCTGCAATGGCCAGCGGCGCCGGCCCGCCGACAGCTATGGTCTTGGCAGCGGCGGCGAGATTGTCGGCCGAGGACGATACGATGACGGTCTGCGCGCCGGCGCGGGCCAGTTCCAGCGCGATCTCGCGGCCAATGCCACGGCTGCCGCCGCTAATGACTGCTACTTTGTTGGCGAACTCGCTCGACATCTGATTCTCTCCTTGGGTTTTTCATCCAAGTTTCGGGCAATCGCAAGATTTGCCAAGGCTTAAGCCGGCGGCTGATCAATTCAGCCGGTAGCGCCGAACGGCGTCGGCATCCCACACCAGCCCATTGCCCGGCCGATCGCGCGCAGCCGCGGCGCCGTCGACGATACGCAGCGGCTCCTGCAGGATTTTATCGGCCCAATCGACGTATTCCAGGAAATGGCAGGTCGGCGTTGCCGCCAGCAAATGGGTGCTGACCTCGGGAAACAGATGCGACGACATCTCGATCCCGTTGGCGAAGGCGAGCGCGGCCGCGCGCTGCCAGCCGTAGACGCCGCCGATGCGCTCGAGATCGGGCATGACGAAGTCGCAGGCTTTGGCAGCGATTGCCGCCGCCATGGCCGTCACTTCGGAAAAATTTTCACCGATCTGAACCGGCGTTTTCAGCTCGGCTGCGACTTTGGCCAGACCCGCGTAGTCGTCATGCCGGATCGGCTCCTCCAGCCAATAGACATTTTCGTCGTCGAGCATGCGGCCGCGCTGCAGGGCTTCGGCGACGCTGAGCGCCTGATTGTAATCGACCATTATGGAAACCGCATCGCCGATGCGTTTGCGAACGGCGCGCAAGGTGGCAAGGTCCTGCGCGGCGGTCGGATAACCCAGCCGCAACTTGATGGCGCGAAAGCCGCCGGCGAGCAGCTTTTCGGCTTCATCGGCCACCGCCGCCGGCTGGTCCATCAGGCCCAGGCCGCAACTGTTGTAGGCCCGCACCGGCTTGATCTCGCCGCCCAGAAATCGCGCCAGCGGCATGCCGGCCGCGATCGCCAGCGCATCCCACGCCGCGACATCGAGCGCCGCCATGGCCATGCGCACGATGCCTTGCACGCCGATCAGCGTGAACTGAGTGGCAAGCTTGCGCCACAGCGCGACCGGGCTGACCGGCTGCCCTTTCACCACGTCCTCGATGTGCTCCAACAGCTTGGCGATCGCGGGCGCTGCGGCGGGCAAATAGCAGAACAGGTAGGAGCGTCCGGTAATGCCTTGTTCGGTCTCTAAATCGACAAGCAGAAGCGGCGCTGCGGTAACGCGCGCCCGGCTGGTACCGAGCGCATAATTCATCGGCACCAGCACCGGCGTCGTTTGCAAGCGCCGAATCGTCAGCACCGGAGATTTGGCGCTCATCGCGTTATGTGATCGCGCGCGAATTCAATTGCGGACCGCCGCCGAAACTTTTGCGTACTTCTCGCAGAGTTGCCGCCAGCGGCGCGCATTTTCCTTGGCGCACTCAGCGTAATGCTCCGGCATGATATTGTACGGCGGCCGGATCGGTCCGGCCTTGCAATAGCCCGCCGCCTGAATGCGGATTTTTTCCATCTGGATATTGTAGGTGGCGAACAATTCGGGATCGCCGGTGATCTCGCCGATCGGCTCGCGCGCCCACGCCAGATCCTTGGCGATGACGCCAAGCGCGTCGTTGTCGCCGGCGAGCAGCGCGCGCATTTGCTCCAACACCGGTTCCGGCCCCATCGACGCCGCGGTCGACCAGCATGCTGTTGTCGTTGCCGGCGAGAGTTCGGCGAATTTACTCAAAGCCCCGTCGTGCGGCAGGAAGTGAACGCGTCCCTTCGATGCGGCGAGCGAATCAATGAGCGCGTTCGGACGCGAATATTTGGCCGCCATCAAGGTCGGAGCGACCTCAATGACGCGGCTCCAGAATTGTGGCGGAAATGCAAAGCGAAAAGCGCGGCCGTTGCCGTAGACCATCAGCGCCAGGCGCGGAAACGCCTCCGACACGCCGCGATAATATTCCACCGCCATGTCGACGGTCAGCGGCTGCCACATGGGGAGCCCGAGCAGGATGCCGTCGGCACCGCGATCGGCCGCAAACCTGGAACGGCGTATGACCTCATGGGTGCCGAGCGCCGTCGTCCCGATAAAGGCTGGGATGCGTTTTCTGACCGTGGCCAAGACACAGTCGACGAAGGCCTCGTATTCACCGCCGGTAATCGTCGCGCACTCGCCGGTCGTTCCGAGAACGATAAGACCGTGAACGCCATCGCCGATCAGCCGGTTGACCACGCGCTCGGTCTCAGAGAGATCGACGGTGTCCACCGCGTCCCAGCGATCGGCACCGTCCTTGGCCGGCGTCGGAATGATGGCGTAGACGCCGCGCATGTCGGACGGCTTGAGCATGGTCAGGCACCGATCGATAAGGCGATGTAGACGAAATTGTCATCGCCGACATTGCGCAGCCCGTGCACCGTGTTGCGCGGGTGGACCAGAAACATGCCCGGCTCGACCGCTTCGCGGCGTCCATCCTCCATCGTGACCTCGCCCTTGCCCGATACGATGAACCAGGCATGGCTGGTTGCCGGATGCAAATGCGGTTCCTGCGCGTCGCCGGGCGGCAAGGTGATCACCACCGCGCGAAACTCGTCGCCGACATACATCCGCCCGGCGCGGGTCTCGCCGTTGAGCACGATGTGATCGGCGATGCGAAATACCCGCGCCGCCGAGTCCGTCTTCGGCCGGTCGGTGAAGCGGCTGGCAATGACTTTGACATCCATGTCCGAGTCCTCCGGTCGGCGGGAAATCCTAGGTGCGGCGGCGGCGCAGTCAATATGCGCTCTGCGCCGCCTTCCATGATTGATAGACCGGCTTGGCGGACGCGATGATGCCGTCGTGCCGGGTCTGCCATCCAAGCCGCTCGCGCGCCTTTTGCGAGGTGATGAATTCGTTCTGATTGAACCACATGCTGATGTTGTCGCCCCGCAGCGGTTCCTCAAATCGAAGCTCGCCCATGTAGCCTGCCGCATCGAGGCAGGCGCGCATGACGTCGACCGACCGCGGTCTGTTCTGATCGCCAAGGTGAAAAATCTCGCCGCGCACCGCCTTGTCGTCGGCTTCGACGGCGAGGCGGTAGGCCTCGGCCAGGTCGGCGATATGGATCCAGGACCAGCCCCGTTCGCGGTCGCCGCGAAAGACCGCGTCGCCTGCTTCAGCCATGGCAAACCAGTCGGTACTCACGCTGTTGTAACCGTCGTTGCCGAACATGAAGCCCGGGCGCAGCACGACCGTACCGACATTGGTCAGCGCCAGCGCTTCGCGCTCGAGGCCGCGGCGGAAGGCCAGCGGGTGCTCCGGATTTGGCTCCGTGGTTTCGTCCATGACGGCGACCGGCACCTTGCCGAAAATCGAGCAGCCGGTGGTGTAGATGAAGCGGCGCCGCGGCGTTCGCGCCGGCAGTGCCTGCAACGCGGCGAACAGCGCACGATCGGCCTCGAACGGACGCTTCTTGTCCAGCATGGTGTGAATGACAACGTCGCTGCGCTCGAGCTCCGCATGGTAGGAGTCGGGCTGGCAGACGTCGCCATGAAGCAGTGCGACCTGTTGCATGCGCAGGATATTCAAACGCGGCTGCTCGGGATTTCGGACCAGCCCGGTCACGCTGTGCCCGGTCGCGGCAAGGCGAAGCGCGGCATAGAAGCCCGCATAGCCCGATACCCCGGTAACGAATACCCGCATACGTCTCTCCCCTCGAGCCAACCGATCTCTCGTTGCCAAATGAATCAGATTTCGTTGGCGCGGTACAGGGTCCCGGCGCCCGACGCGAATGCCCGCGTTCGAAAGCGCGAGCTGCGCCCTTTGCCGGCCCGGCGCGCTGACATAAAATCAAGGCATGCTGGGATGACCGGCTCGGAGATTGCGCCGATGAACGCGCTGGAAAAGGCTCGGTACGGGATCGACTCGTACCAGGACTGGCTCAAAGCCGAGGGGCTCCCGGTCGTCGAAGGTCTGGCGATCGATTGCACCAGCGTGGCGACCGCGGACTGGCCGCGCCTGGGCGCGCGCGCGGCGGCGCTGCACCTTCATGGCCGCGGCGACTTCTGCAACATGCTGCTCTACGAGCTCGGCCCCGGCAAATCGACGCTGCCGCAGCGCCACCTGTTCGAGGAGGTCATTTACGTCGTCGAGGGAACCGGAAGCACGCAACTGACCTTGCCCAACGGCGAGCGGCGGAGTTTTGAATGGGGCCCGCGAAGCCTGTTTTCGATCCCGCTCAATGCCAGCTATCGCCATTTCAACACCAGCGGCCTGGAACGCGCGGTTCTTGTCAGTACGACCAACCTGCCGATGATGCTAAACCTCTTCCACAACGAAAAGTTCGTGTTCGACAACAGCTTTGATTTCGACGAACGCCTCGGCAAGGAAGAGTATTTTGCCGGCGAGGGAATTTTGCAGCTGGTTCGCCAGGGCAACGACACCTGGGAAACGAATTTCGTTCCCGACCTCGAAACCATCGAGCTTCCCGATTTCTCCGACCGCGGCGCCGGCGGCGGCTGTCTGATCTTTCTGCTCGCCGACAGTTCGATGCACGCGCACGTCTCGGAAATGCCGGCCGGCACCTACAAGAAAGCGCATCGCCACATCGCCGGCTATCACGTCATGTGCGTCGGCGGCAGCGGCTATTCGCTGATGTGGTACGAGGGCGATCGCGACTTCGTGCGCATCGACTGGAAGCACGGCATCGTGTTTCCGCCGGCCGACCAGCAGTTCCACCAGCATTTCACGACGAGCGCCAAGCCGGCGCGCTATCTTGCCACCGGCTTCGGCAGCCTGCGCTACCCGTTCACTGCGGCGCGGCGCCGCGAAATTCTGGGCGAGAAGGTCGCGTTCTCCACCAGCACCAAGGAAGGCGGCGACCAGATCGAGTACGAGGATCAGGATGCGCGGATCCACCCGCTGTGGCTCGAAGAGATCGCCAAGCACGGCATATCGTCGAAGATGGATCGCTACTTTCCGCAGTGATTCACGTCACGTCGACCGTTTCCGGTTCGACGCCAGACGTGAATGCCAGATATGGGAGACGACATGTCCGACGATCCCGCCGACACGCCGCAGCGCGCTGCTGCGAATGGCACCTCCGGCTCCGCGATAGATCGCATTCTTGACCGCCGCACGTTGCTGGCTGCGGCGAGCGGCGGCGTTGCGGCCCGTCTCGGCGCAAACGTTGCTCATTCGTCTCAAGCCATGGCCCAGCCTTTGCAAAAAGCCCGGCGCATCGATGCGTATTCGCATATATCATCGCTCAAATTTCTCGATGCGCTCGAAAAGGCGGAGGGCAGGACTGCGGCCATCAACGCGGCGATACGGCGCAAACCGTCTATCACCGATTTCAAGACCCGGCTTGGCCTGCTCGACCGCAATGAGATCGACATTCACGTTCTGGTGCCGGTGCCGTGGCTGGAAGCGTTTCCGCGCGTCGCCGCCGACCGCACTGTCGCGCCGCAAATGGCGCGCCTGATGAACGATGAGCTTGCCGCGTTCGTCGCCAATGACCCGAAACGCTTCCGCGGCGTGGCGGTGCTGCCCTCAGTCGATCCAGAGGCGATGGTCGCGGAGTTGCATCGGGCCGTGAAAGAGCTCGGCTTTCTCGGCGCCTTTGTGCCGGTCGGGCCGACCGCCAAGCGCATGGACCACCCCGACTTCGAGCCGCTGTACAAAAATCTCGTCGAACTCGACGCCACGCTGTGGCTGCACCCGTCGCGGCCGCCGTTGCCGGATTATCCGGACGAGACGCGTTCCAAATACGGCGAGTGGATCGCTATCGGCTGGCCCTATGATACGACCACGGCCATGTACCGCATCGTCCTGTCCGGCGTATTCGACCGTTACCCCGACATTCGCATCGTGGCGCATCACCACGGCGGTATCGCGCCCTACTACGCGGCGCGCATTGCCTCGTCCGGGGCCGACGATGCCGGCGGAGCCTCGCCGGACGGCAAGATTGCCAAGCCGGATATCGCGCACTTCAAAAAATTCTACTGCGATACGGCGTGCAACGAATTTGCTCCAAAAGTTCTCGAGCTTGCGCTCGATTTCTTCGGCACCGAACGCATGATGTTCGGCTCGGACGCGCCGTTCGGCGCCGACGACGGGCAGCGCTTTACCACCGAGGTGCTGCGCTCCATCGACGCCATGCAAATCTCACCCGGCATCCGCGCAACGATCTTGTCGGAAAATGCAAAGCGCGTTCTAAAGATTGCTTGAGAGCTTCAGTCCGTCGAACCGATACCCTGTCGCCCGAGTTCGGTCTGCAGATAGTCCAGTGTCTGCGGCGAGACGTTGCCGAGTTCGCCCATCAGCCGATCCAGATCGGCTTTGCTCGCCACCGGCGAATCAGGATCGATCTTGGCGAATTCGGTCTGATACTGCGCATTCGCAAGCGTGGCCGTGAAGGCCCTGACATAAGCTGCAACAACGCTGTCGTGAGTATGTGGCGGCAAAGCAAGCCACATGCCCACTTGGCTGACGTTTTGCCCGTAGGCAAAGACCTTTTGCGCCATCGGGTCGGTGATCTTGCCGGCAACGAGATCGGCAATGAGCGGCGCCTGCCCCAGACTGACGCGCGGCACAATCTTGCCGTCCTTCACCGAGCCGGACTGACTGACGACAGCGAACCTTCCGGTCTGTCGTAGATAGTCGATATCGCGGCTTGAGCCGAAGGTGCTCATGTCGATCTCGCCGCGCTCCAAGGCCTGGCGCAGCTCCGCGGTGCTTTTGTAGCCGCGCACCCATCGCACGTTCCAGCCCAGGAATTGCGCGCCCCACAACACCTGATAATTGCCGGTTCGCAGCGTGGTGCCGACCAGACCCATGACGACAGGCTTGACTGTCTTGTCGTGAAGCCGCGGCATGGCATCCTTGTTGACAAAGAGCCCTTGGCTGTATGCGGCCAAGCCGCCGATATAATTGAAAGTCCTCGGGTCGTATTTGGCATGGGTACGCAACAGCGCGTCGGGGTCGCACTGGGACTGCGCGCCTACCGTGACGAACAGCCCGTTGGGCTCCGCCTTGTTGGTCCAGTCGTTAAGCGCGACCACACCACCGGCGCCGAGCTGGTTCACCACGATCAGGCCGGGCCGTCCGGGCAGGTCGTTCACCAGATATCGACCCAGCGTACGGCCGTAGAGATCGACGGCGCCACCCGAACCAAATCCGATGGTCATGACGATGGATTTTCCGGCAAACGAGACAACGTCCTGCGCCTGCGCGGGATGGCGGAGGCCCAAACATACCGTCGCGGCACAAGCGGCGTACAGAGCGGCGAGAACAATGCGAACTCTTGGCATCGAGCTTGTTCTGTTACGCGTCACCACGCCGGTCAATCGACGCCTTGCCGCTTCAATTCCGCCTGAACATAGCTGACCGTTTCCGGAGACACCTGGGCAAGGTCCTTTATCAGCTTTTGCAGCTCCGAGCTTTTCGTAACCGGTGAGTCCGGATCGATCTTGGTAATTTCAGCCTGGTACTCGGGATCGTTGAGTGTCGCTTCAAAGGCAGCGACGTAGCTGGCGACGATATTCGGCGGCGTATGCACCGGCAAAGCAAGCCAGTTGCCCAATTGGCTGACGTCTTGGCCGTACTCGAACGCCTTCTGCGCCATCGGCGCCTTGATCTTGCCGGCGACCAGATCGGAAATGAGTGGTGCACTGCCGAGCGCCGGCCGCGGCAACATTTGGCCGGCCTGCATCATGCCCGACTGACTCACCACGGCAAATCTTCCGGTGCCCAGCAGATACTGGATGTCCGCCGTCGCGCCGAACGAGGTCATGTCGATTTCGCCGCGTTCCAGCGCCTGACGAAGTTCCGCCGTCCGCGTGTAGCCGACCACCCATTTGACGTTCCAACCGAGAAACGCCACGCCCCACAGCACCTGATAATGTCCGCTGCGCAGCGTGGTGCCGACGATGCCCATGATCACCGGCCGTGCCGATTTGTCGTGCAGGCGTGCGACGGCATCTTTGTTGATGAAGAGACCCTGGCTCGGTCCGGCAAGGCCGCCGATGTAGTTGAAGGTGGCCGGGTCGTATTTGGCCTTCGTTCGCATCAATGCGTCGGGATCGGTCTGCGACAACGTGCCGAGCGCCACCGACAAGCCGTTGGGCTCCGCCTTGTTGACCCAGCTGTTCATCGCCACGACGCCGCCGGCGCCGAGCTGATTGAGAACGATCAGCCCCGGCTTGCCCGGCAGATAGCGCACCAGATGTCGTCCGACCGTGCGGCCGTAAATGTCCGGGCCGGAGCCGGCTTCGAAGCCGACGACCATGGTGATGTTCTTTCCGGCGAAGGAAACATCCGCGGCGGAACCTCCTTCTTGCGGATGGCTCAATTGTTGGGCCGCCGCGGCAAGCGGCCACGTGACCATGCCACCCAAAATGGTGACGAAATCCCGCCGTCTCATGGACTCCCCCCTATCGAGACTTTCGGCGCGTCGAACCTATCACATTCTGCGGCGGCCGCAGTGCGGCAACCTGCCCTTCTGGACAAACGCTTTACATCCGCCAGAGAAGATGCACGATTTCGGGCTTGCACATTCCTATGGTTGAGCTTCGCGGAATCTCCGGCCTTGATGCGACGACCGCGCTGGCGCGCCTGGCCAGGCCGGTCGGCGCACGTATTGTGCGTTCCGTGCTGATCGTCGCGGCGATCGCCGCGCTTAATTTCGTGATCGTGCATTTGGCGCCCGGCGACGTGGCCGACGTTCTGGCCGGCGAGAGCGGCGCGGCGTCGCCCGACTACATTGCCGACTTGAAAGTGCGGTTCGGGCTCGATCAACCGCTCTGGGTGCAATTTGCCGACTATATGAGCCGGGTCGCGCATCTCGATCTCGGCTACTCCTTTCGCTTCGGGCGGTCGGTCGCCGCGCTGATCTGGGAGCGGCTGCCGGCCACGCTCGCACTGACGGTCCCGACGCTGCTCTTGGCTTTCGCGGCCGGCTCGCTGCTCGGCGTTGTCGCCGCGCGGCGCGTCGGCAAATTGAGCGACGCGGCGGTTTCGGTCGCGTCTTTAGTCTTCTATGCCATGCCGATCTTCTGGATCGGCATCCTGATGGTTGTCCTGTTCGGCGTGAAGCTCGGCTGGTTTCCGACCGGCGGCATGGTGACGATCGGCGCCGGTTATACGGGCCTCGCTCATCTCGCTGATGTTGCGCACCACATGGTGCTGCCGGTGGTGACATTGTCGTTGTTCCATACGGCATTCTATGCGCGGCTCATGCGCGCCTCCATGCTCGAAATGTTCGGCCAGGATTTCGTCACGACGGCGCGGGCCAAGGGACTGAGCGAAACCCGGGTCGCCTATCGTCACGTGCTGCGCAATGCGCTGCTGCCGGTCGTCACGGTGTTCGGATTGCAAATCGCCAATCTCCTTGGCGGCGCGGTGCTGGTGGAGACCGTGTTCGGCTGGCCGGGTCTGGGACGGCTCGCCTTCGACAGCGTGTTGTCGCGCGACCTTAATCTGTTGCTCGGCATTCTGCTGCTGACCTCCGTCGTGGTGGTCGGCGCAAACATCCTGGTCGACATCGCCTATCGGTACCTGGACCCGCGGATCGGCGCAGCATGATGCGGGGCTGGCTGGAATTCTGGCATAGTTTTAGCCGCAATCGCGCCGCATTGCTCGGGCTCGGCATCGTCGCCGCGATCTTGTTGATGGCGGCAGCGGCTCCGCTGCTCTATCCCGGCGATCCCGCCGACATGGTGGCGCCGCCGTTTCTGTGGCCGTTGCAGGATGGTCAGTTTCCGTTCGGCTCCGATGTGCTCGGCCGCGATCTTGGCGCCGAGATCTTCCACGGCGCCCACGTCTCGCTCTTGGTCGGCGCCGCCGCGACGATTGCCGCCGTGACCATCGGCATCATCGTCGGCGCGCTCGCCGGCTATTACGGCGGTGCGATCGACGACGCGCTGATGGGCGTCACCGAGGTGATGCAGACGATTCCGTCGTTCGTGCTTGCCATCATCGTGGTGGCGGCGTTTCGGCCGTCCCTGGCAACGATCGTGCTCGCCATCAGCATAGTGTCATGGCCGTCAGTCGCGCGGCTGGTGCGCGCCGAAGTTTTGAGTCTGCGCCAACGCGAATTCGTCCAGGCCGGTATCGCCATCGGCATGACGGACCTGCGCATCATCCTGACCCAGATATTGCCCAATGCGCTCACCCCGGTGATCGTCGCGGCGTCGCTGATGATGGCGACGGCCATTCTGATCGAGGCCGGCCTGGCGTTTCTCGGCCTCGGCGATCCCAACGTGATCAGCTGGGGCGCGATCATCGGCGCCGGCCGCGATTCGATCCGCGACGCCTGGTATATCAGCGCGCTGCCGGGCATCGCGATCTTCGCAGCCGTGCTCGGGCTCAATCTCGTCGGTGAGGGCCTCACCGATGCGCTCAATCCGCGGCTGCGGAGGCGATAGATCGTGCCGCTGCTCGACGTCCGCGATTTGTCCACGCATTTTTTCACCAGGCAGGGTCGTTTGCCGGCCGTCGACGGCATCAGCTTTCAGATCGAAGCCGGAGAAACAGTGGCGCTGGTCGGCGAGTCCGGCTGCGGCAAATCGGTCACCGCCGCCTCCATTCTGCGCCTTGTTCCCGATCCTCCCGGCCGCATCACAGGCGGCGAAATCTGGTTCGAGGGCCGCGACCTGCTCAAGCTCCCGGCGGACGAGATGCGCGCCGTGCGCGGCAATCGCATCGGCATGGTGTTTCAGGAGCCGATGACGTCGCTCAACCCCGTCTTCACCGTCGGCGACCAGATCGCCGAGGTCATTCGCGAGCATCAAAATGTTTCGCGCGACGCCGCCTATGCGCGCGTTGCCGATCTTCTCAATCTTGTCCGCATCCCCGATCCGCAGCGGCTGATCCGGGACTATCCGCATCGCCTGTCCGGCGGCATGCGGCAGCGCGTCATGATCGCCATGGCGATCGCCTGTGAGCCCGCGCTTCTGATCGCCGACGAGCCGACGACCGCGCTCGACGTTACCACACAGGCGCAGATCCTCGAATTGCTCGACGATCTCAAAGAGCGCCTTGGCATGGCGATGCTGCTCATCACCCACGATCTCGGCGTCGTGGCGCAGACGGCGCAGCGTGTATTAATAATGTATGCCGGACGCGTGGTCGAAGAAGCCGCCGTCGAGGACCTGTTCGACGAACCGCTTCATCCCTACACCCGCGGCCTCCTGCAATCGCTGCCGCGGCCGAACGCGGACGTCGATGCGGCAGGCCGGCCCGCCCCGCTTCTCGAAATCGCCGGCACCGTGCCCTCACTTGCAGCCTTGCCGGCCGGCTGCCGGTTCGCACCGCGCTGCCCTTATGCGCTCGATGCGTGCCGACAGCGCGACATCCCGCTGAAAAATTATTCCGAGGACCGCGTTGCCGCCTGTGTGAGGGTCGACGATTTGCGCTGGGCAGCGCCATGACGGCGCTGTTTCGCATGCGCGACGTCGTCAAACACTACCGCGCTGCCCGCGGCATGGTGCACGCCGTCGACGGCGTCAGTCTCGACATCGGCGCCGGCGAAGTTTTGGGGCTGGTCGGCGAATCCGGCTGCGGAAAATCGTCGCTGGCGCGGCTTGCCACGCGCATCGCCGCGCCGGATTCCGGCACCATCGAATTCGACGGCGTCGACATCACGGCGCTCGGCCGCAAGGCGTTGCGTCCGCATCGCGCCAAAATGCAAATGATCTTTCAGGATCCCCTGGCGTCGCTCAATCCGCGCACGACCATCGCGCGGATTATCGAGGAACCGTTGATCGTACACGGCCGCGGCAGCGCCGCCGCGCGGCGCGCGCGCGTCGCTTGGCTGATGGCCAAGGTCGGACTGCCGGTCACAGCCAGGGGCCGCCTGCCCCACGAACTGTCCGGCGGCCAGCGCCAGCGCGTCGGCATTGCCCGCGCGCTCGCGCTATCGCCCAAATTGATCGTCTGCGACGAGCCGGTCTCGGCGCTCGACGTCTCGATTCGCGCGCAGGTGCTCAATCTCCTCGACAGCCTGCGCGCCGAATTCGGCATCAGCTATCTGTTCATTTCGCACGATCTGTCGGTGGTCGAGCATATCGCCGACCGCATCGCTGTGATGTATCTCGGCAAGATCGTCGAACTGGCCGACCGGCGCACCTTGTGGCGCAAGCCGCTGCATCCTTATACGCAGGCCTTGATCGCTTCGGTTCCCGAGCCCGCGGCCGGGCATAAACGCAATCGGCTGCCAATGCGCGACGTCGATCCGCCTAGCCCACTGGCGCCGCCGGCCGGCTGCCGCTTCCACACCCGCTGCCCGCATGCGCAGGACATCTGCCGGACCGCCGAGCCGCCGCTCAAGCCGATCGATGGCTCCGGCCGATTCGTCGCCTGCCACCTGGTTGATGCGCAAGGCAACAGCAGCATTCCGCGTGCCGCAAACGCCGTCACCTGATGCGAGGTAACGGCGGCCGCCGTCTGCGGCTCAGTGTGCAAGCCAGATCGGCGCCAGGTTGCTGAACGGCCCGTCGAACGTCGTCGTGTGATCGCGCACCTTCTTGTCGAACAGCGTCAGCTGTTGCAGCTCGAGCAGCGGAAGGATCGGCAGGTCGCGGGCGGCAATCTTCTGGATTTGATGGAATTGGTTCATCCGCGCATTGGCATCGTTCTCGACCTGGACCGCTTCCAGCAGCCGATCCATTTCCGGATTGGCGTAATGCGACGCGTTCGAGAACGGCACGCCCTTGATGATATTTTTCGACCAGTAGACCGCAAGCTGCGGATCGGCGTAGGACGCGATGTAGGCGGTAAAGAAGTCGAAATCATAATCGGTGTAGAGCCGCCGCGATGACGAGGCGTTATCCTGGGTACGCAGCTCGATCTGGATGCCGACGCGCGCCAATTCCTGCTTGAGAACTTCGCCGAGCCGGAGATATTCTGAGCCAAGCGGCGACACTTCGTAGGTCAGTTTCAGGCGAACGCCGGCGGCGTCCTTCTTGTGACCGGCCTCTTCGAGCAGCGCTTCCGCCTTGTTCGGATCATACGGATATTTGTCAACATCGGCGGTGTAGTATTGGCTCGTCGACGAAACCGGTCCGCTCGCGACCTTGCCCAGGCCGAACCAGACGTTACGGACGATCAGCTCGCGGTTCATGGCGAACGCCACCGCTTTGCGCACCAGGACATTGTCGAATGGCGGCCGTGCATTGTTGAACTGCATGGTGACGATCGGCGCGAAATATTCGTAGCCGTCCGTCGTCATGCCGATGTGGGGCAGCGCGGCGAGGCGCCGGACGTCGTTGAGCGCGACCGGGGTCTGCACGCCGAGCTGCGCTTCGCCGGTCTCGAGCACGGCCGAGCGGGCGGCGGGATCCGGCAGATAGCGAACGACAAGCCGGTCGGGATATGGCCTCCCCGGCTGCCAATAATCCGGATTGCGGTCGAGGATGATGTAGCTGCCGCGCTGCCACTCCTTAAACAGCCAGGGACCGGTGCCGATCGGACGCCCACTGGCCGGGTTCGACAGAAAATCTTTCCCTTCGTAGACGTGGCGCGGCATGACCGGGCTGGTGAAGGAATTCAGCGACGCCATGATGGCCGGCCCCGGCTGCGACAGGTGCAGGGTCGCCGTCAAAGGATCGGGCGTGTCGATCTGCGTGACATTGGCGTAGATCAGACGGCCGCGCGAATGGTATTTCTTCCAGATCTCGACCGAAAACTTGACGTCGTCGGACGTGAACGCGGCGCCGTCGTGCCATTTGACGCCGCCGCGCAGATGAAACGTGACGGCAAGGCCGTCGGGGCTGACCGACCAGCTCTCGGCCAGCTGCGGCACCGGCTTGCCCTTGCGGTCGTACTCGACCAAGCCCTCCAATATCTTTGTCGAAATGAACGCCGCCGCAAAACCGGAATTGACCGCGGTGTTGAGCACAGTGGGCTCCGGCCAATGCACCGCGGTGAGCACGCCGCCGCGCTGCGGCTGCTGCGGTTGTTGGGCTCGCAGCACGGCTGGCGCGCCGAGCAGCATGCCCAGCGCCCCGCCGGATCGCTCGAGCAGCGCGCGCCGCGTCAGTCGGCCAGGCATTGCGCGCCCTTCATGCCTGCTTGGCCGCGGGCTCGGTTATTCCGTAGCGCAGATTAAAGCGCTCTTCGGCATATTTGCCTGACACGATCGGCGGATAGCGCGGCGGGTTGCCGGGGCCCGAGCAATTCGGCAGGCATTCGACGACGGTGTCGTAGTTGGTGGAGCAGAAATAGACCAGCGACAGCCGCCGGTCGGAACGGCCGTTGACGACCTTCGGATTGACGACGCGATGCCAGTTCGACGTCCATTTGTCGTTGGTCCAGCGCATCATCATGTCGCCGATGTTGATGACGAACGCCCCCGGCACACGGTTGACGTTGATCCATTCGCCGGAGCGCAGCTTCACCTGCAGCGCGTTCGGCGTATCGTCGATGTGCAGGATGGTGAGGGCGCCGCCGTCGGTGTGCGCGCCGGAGCGGTATTCGCCCGGCAGCGGCTCGCTGTCGAGCGACGGATAGTGCGTCAGCCGCAACAGGCTGCCGTGCTTGTCGATCTTGTCGTCGAAATAGGTTTCCGGAAGCTCGAGTGCGACCGCAAACAACCGCATGATGGTGCGGTAGGTGCGTTCCATGGCGTTGTAATATTCGGTCATGGCCGGCGCGAAATCGCCCGGCGCATCGGGCCAAATATTATCGGCGAAGCTATGCCCGGCTTCCTTGGTGAAGAAATATGGATCGTTCGGCACGCTGGGCCGGCCGACGGCATAGCTCTCCTGCAATGACGCCAGGTAGGTGCTGTCCTGCGCCTTGCCGACGGTGCGGCCGCGCATGCGGTTATAGCCGCGCGCGCCCGGCTTGGCCGAACAGAATTTCAGCTTGTCCGTCTCCGCCCGGTCGAAGAACGTCAGCGACGCGTCGGTCACCCGGTCGATCATCGATTGCTCGACACCGTGCCCCGTGATCAAGAGAAAGCCGATCTCTTCAAGCGCCTTGCGAACCTCCGCGATGACGCGGGCGCGCTCCAGCTCGCTGGCGCTGGAGAACTTTTGCAGATCGATGAGCGGAATGGGCGAGTCGGACATCTGGGCCCCGCTTGGATTGAGCGCGGAGCGCATCGGCACTCCGCCATGCGCTCTGCAATGCACGATATGCGAACCAAAGGCATAGCGCCGTCACCATGCGCGGGCAAGCGATGCTGACGCCGGCTGGGTTTTGGCGAAATGCTCGAAAACGCAACAGATGGTCGAATCCATGTCGATGCGTGCAAGCCGTTGCTCATCCGGCGTAAGGCCCTATACGCTGAACTGGCGAACTTTTCCTGGAGCTGCCAATGCCGTCTTTGCGCCTCAGCCTAGCCTGCGGACCCTATGACCGAACCCTAGCGTTGCGCGATGGGACGATCCGTCCGCAGGGTATCGAGCTCACCTATGTGAGCGGACAGCCGGCGGAATTGTTTTGGCGCATGCTTCAGTACAAGGAATTCGAAATCTCCGAACTGTCGATGTCGAACTACATCAGCCTGGTCGCGCAGGGCGACTGCCCGTTCATTGCAATTCCCGTGTTCCTCTCTCGCGTGTTTCGCCACGGCTACATCTTCATCAATACGGAAAGCGGCATCAAAACCCCAAAAGACCTGATCGGCAGGCGCGGCGGCGTTCCGGAATATAGTCAAACCGCCGCCGTGATGGCACGTGGGCTTCTTGAACACGAATATGACGTTCAGCCCAACCAGATCGAATGGATACAGGGCCGCACGGACCGCATGGGATTAAAGCTGCCGGGCGATGTTCACGTGACGCAGGCGGCGCAAGGCGCCAACCTGAGCGACATGCTGGAGCGCGGCGACATTGATTTTCTAGTCACCGGAAACAACCCGGACAGCTTTCGCCGCGGCGCCGCCAATGTGCAGCGCCTGTTTCCGAATTATCGCGAGCTGGAACGCGACTATTATCGGCGCACCAAAATTTATCCGATCATGCATACGGTGGTGATCCGCAGGGACGTCTACGACCGCGATCCTTGGGTGGCGATGAGCCTTTACAATGCTTTTTGCGCGGCCAAGGATCTGTGCTGTCGCCTGCTGCTGGAGACCGGCTCGCCGAAGGCGACGTTCGGCTGGCTGCAAGCCATGATCGAAGAAGAGCAGGCCGTCTTCGGCAAGGACTGGTTCCCCTATGGGGTCGCGCCCAACCGGCCCTCGCTGGACGCTCTGCTGCAATACACCCACGAGCAAGGGCTCGCGCCGCGCCGTATCGCCATCGACGAGCTGTTTGCGCCCAGTACGCTGAACGCCATTCCGCTGGGCGAAGGCCAGTTCTTCCAATAAAGGCAGCGCGTAGCAGGCGTAGGACTACGCTCGCTAAAGCGCAGGCATAGATCGCGAACTCTCAGGCCGCCGCCGCATCGACGTCGAGCGGCGCGATCAGCTTGACGCCCTCGAGCTGCACGCCGCGGCCGGTGCGGCCTTCGCGCACCACTTTCAATAACGGCCGGCTCGACGGATCGCTCAGCCACAGCCGCAGCAAATGCCGCTTGCGCTGCGCTTCCGGCCAATCTTCGAATTCGCGCCGCGTGTGCAGGGTGACGAAATTATTGAGGAGCTGGATGTCGCCCGGCTGGAAATCCATGTCGACCGCACAAGCCTCGACAGTCGCTCGGTACAGCGCGATCGCCGCTTGCTGCGCCTGCGTGAACGGCGGCACGCCAGGGAGCTTTTGCGCTTTGTCGATCGCGGCGCCGAGCCCGATGGCGCTGAAATAGCCTTGCGTGAAACAGAAGATCGGATGTTTGATCCACGGCTCCTCGCCCGGGTTCACCTCGCCGCTGCGCGAGCGATAAAAATCCTCGCACAGTTCCTTGGCCAGATCCGGGCGCTGCGCGAGCATGCGGTTGTAGACCGTCACCGAACTGGCCACGCGGCTGGCGCCGCCGCTTTTGGCGCCGTGCAGGCAGAGCAAGCCGACATAGTCGCAGGCATCGGAGTGGAACCGCATCTCGGCACGCGTCATGTAGCCGCGCGTATCGGCATCGGCGTAGTTGCCGCCGAGATCCTTGACGTGGCCGAGAATGTGGCCTTGCGCGTTCTGCGACATCGCTTTGCCGAGATAGGCGCCGAGCCCCAGATAAGCGATGGCCTGCTGCGCGCGATCGAGCCGCTGCAGCGGAAAATTCCGCAGCATGACGAGGCCGCGGCCGTCGATCAATTCGCGCCGCACGTCGGCCAGCACATCAGCGAAGCGCTGCAGCGGAAAATTTTCGCGGCTGACTGTTTCGATGGCGGCGCCATGACGGCGGAATGCCGCAACGCCCGCGACCAGTTCGTCGGCGTCGCGATCGCTGATCGCGTAGCTGAAATCGTCGATACTGCCCAACGTTTCCGGGGTCCACGCCGCCGGATCGATCACGGGCTGCATGGCTTCGGCCGGAACACGCCTGCTGCGCAGGAAGCTGCGGAAGTCACCCATGCCTCGTCTCCCTATCCGTCATCCTCACCCTGAGGCAAACATCGATTACCGCCCCATCCTATTCGACCACGGTTTTGACCTTTTTGGCCAGATCGGGCGGCGCAGCATAAATCGTGGCGATGATATTTTCCGCCTCCTCGCCGGTCACGGGATCAACCGGCAATGACTGCTTTTGTGCGTCGGCGAGAAAGGCGTCGTCGCGCAGCGTTGCCTCGAAGGCGGCGCGCAAGATTCGCACCCGTTCGCTCGGGACGGCTTTGGCGACGACCAGCGGCCGACCCAACTCGCCCGGCGCGGCGAGAATCGTGAGGATGTCCTTTTCCTCCTTGGTGGTCGCCAGATCGACGATGTAAGGCACGTCCGCGGGCATGTCGGCCGGGCGCTTGGGCGAAAAGCGAACCAGCGGGTTGATCTTGTGTTCGGCGAGCCAGTCCTGTGGGATCGAGCTCCACGACGCGCAATTGCCTTCGAGTTCGCCGCGCTCGAGCGCGAGCCGCTGCTCGGCGCTGCCTGGATAGCCGGCGATCTGCCGGACCGGCGCGTTGAAGATCTTGCGCAAGATCGCGCCGTTGACATAGGCCTGCGAGCCCTTGGCGGTGGTGCCGATCAGGAACTGGCGGCGCGCCATCATGTCCTGCCAATTTTTGATGCCGGTGGCGGCCCAGGCGTAGCAAACCCGGATATCGCGCAGCATGTTGCCGATCCACCGGTAGTCCGAGAATTTGACTTTCATCGCGTCGGGCATGGCGATGGATTCGGTGATCAGTCCGGGATCGAACATGGTGATGACGGTGCCGTCCTGCGGCGCCGACGCGTCGAGATAGCGCACCGCCGTCAAGGTCGCGGCACCCGGCATGTTCTGCACGATGACGTTTGGACCTCCTGGGATGTGCCGGCCGATATGGCGGGCCACCATGCGGGCGTAATTGTCGTAGCCGCCGGCCGGCGAATAGCCGACCACGAGCGTGACCGTCCTGCCGTCGTAGAATTGTTTGGGCTGCGCCGAAGCGGCCGCGGCCATCACCGTCGCGGCCAGCGCCGCGGACATCGCCGACGCAATCACCGCTTCGCGCATCGGATCGCCCTTCATCAGCGTTTTGCCGAACCTGAACCGCTGAAGCCGCCGGCATCGAGAAACGCCTGCTCGGCGGACGTCATGTCGCGGTCGAGTACGCGGTTGCGATGCGGAAACCGCCCGAACCTTTGCACTATATCGCGATGCTCCCTGGCGTAGCGCAATTGCTCTGCTTCGCCCAGTGCTTCATACAAGCGCACGCAGCGGTCCTGGTCGATCAGCGCTTCCGAATGCATGAACGGCAAATAGAAAAACTGCCGCAGCGCCGGGTCGGTGTCCCGATCGAAGCCGCGCGCCAGCGCCCGATCGGCGACGGCGCGCGCCAGTGCATCGGTCGCGTAGGCGCGCGCGTCGCCGCGAAACATGTTGCGCGGAAACTGATCGAGCAAAAGCACCAGCGCGAGCGCGCCCTCCCGGCTTTCCTGCCACGCCGCAAGCTTGCCATTGGCGGCGGCCTCGTAGGTCGGCAGAAATCGCAATCGGATGGCGTGGTCGAAATCGGCGTCCTGCTCGAACCATTTGTCGGGTCCGGCCTCAACCCAGAAAGAAACGATCTCCGCGGGCGCACGAGCTGTCATTGATCCGGCTCATCCCAAAGCACGCGGCATCAGCACCGCAGCGACACTAATCGGCACGATATGCACATTGAAAGCGCGCGCAGAGAGCGGCCTGACTGGCGATCGGCCGCAGCGCCCAATTGGACGACAACTTCGGCATTCTCGGACGCGCGACCCTGCAGCGAAAGCAAGCTTACGATCATTTGCAGCCCGTTCAAGAGCCGATGATCAGACGCAGGCGAGAGCCTCTCGCAGCCCGGCTTCGTGCGCCTATGTCTTACCAACTGGCTTTTGTAACTCGCGGGCAGCGGTAGATAGAAGCTCCGCCGGCGACTAGCCGCACGAGAACTTGAAAGATATTCTATGAAGTATCTTCCTTCCTTAGTTTTATTCTACGCAGTCGAGACTCGGCGCACAGAGCGCCGCCACCATTGCCGCGCTACTGCATGAACCAGCCATGACTGACGATGAAGGACTGGCCAGTCATCGCGTTGGACGGGAACGCGGCACAGAACAGCGTCGCCTCGGCCACGTCCTCGACCGTGGTGAATTCGCCGTCCACCGTCTCCTTGAGCATGACGGTCTTGATGACCTGCTCTTCCGAGATGCCCAGTTCCTTCGCCTGCTCTGGAATCTGCTTGTCCACCAGCGGTGTGCGGACGAAACCGGGGCAGATCACGTTGGCGCGGACGCCGTGCGCCGCCCCTTCCTTGGCCACGACCTTGGCCAGTCCGATCAGCCCATGCTTCGCCGTGACGTAAGCGGACTTCAGGAGCGAGGCTTCCTTCGAGTGGACCGAACCCATGTAGACGATGCTGCCGCCCCGGTTCCCCCGGTACATGTGTGGCAGGCAGGCCTTGGTCGTGAGGAAGGCGCCGTCGAGATGTATCGCCAGCATCTTCTTCCACTCGGCGAAAGGGAACGCCTCGATCGGATGGACGATCTGGATCCCCGCGTTGCTGACCAGGATGTCCACGCCGCCGAACTCCGCGACCACCGCCGCGATTCCATCGTTGACGGCCTTCTCGTTACTGACGTCCATCGCCACGCCCATCGCGGCGCCGTTGGCCTTGCGGATCTCGCCGGCCGTCGCCTCCGCCGCCTCGAGCTTGAGGTCGGCGATAGCGACCTTGGCGCCCTCGCGGGCGAAGCGGATGGCAATATCCTTGCCGATGCCACTGGCGGCACCAGTGATGATGGCGACTTTATCCTTGAGCTTCATGCTGCGCTCCTATCGGGTAGACGACGCTCGCTATGCACCGGCCGGGTGTGGCCATGGCGCCACCTTGTTATCGCGCGAAAAAACGATGCGGCGCGGATTTGATCAGCCGGGACGGTCGGGGAAACAAATTCACAGACGCGCGTGAGCGTAGGATAGAATACTCAATGTCCGCCGAATACCAGAGTCTTGAATGGCAGGACGAGCGCCTGGATTCGCAGCAACAAGGCGTGCACAAGCGCGAGCCCGTCCACGGCGTGCAGCGCCAAGCCGCGCAACGTTCCGGTCTCGGGGGCGACAATCTCGTCGTGGTTGCTCGAGTAGGCGTTGGCAATGCAGCTGCTGCCCGGCGTGACGTCGTCGAGGCCCCCCTTGTACAGCGGTTCGAGAAACGCAATCAGCGTGCCGGGCTGCGTCACCTGCTTGGGATCGAGCAATTGCTCGCCGCCGCGGAATTGGCCGGCGGCAATGTAGCGCTGCACGTCCGTCACCACCATGGGAATGACCGTGAAGGGCTTTGATACGCAGGTCACTTCGGCGATCATCCCGACGTTCATGACCTGCGCTTCGATCTGGTCGAAGCCGGCCGCAAGCGCGCGACCGGCATTGTCGGGGATCAGAACCCCGGCGGGACGCATGAGCGGATTGACCACGTCGCCGACCCGCAACGTAAACTGCTCGACCCGGCCGGCGACGCCGGCGCGGATGACCGTCTTCGATAATTCGACTTTGGCTTGATCGAGGGCCGCCTCGGCGCTCGCCTTGTCGGCGACAAGCTGGGTCGAGAGCTTCTCGCGGGCGGCGTCCCGTGCGGCCGCGGCCGCGTTGACCGCCGCCTGGCGACCTTGCACGAGCACCTGCAGCTTCTCGATCTCGCGCTCGGGCACGGTTCCGGAATTGCGCCGCTTCAGCTCCTCTTTGGTTTGCAGCTGGTCCAACGCCTGCTGGTAATCAGACTTGGCGCCCTCGAGCTGGTGCTCGGACTTGGTGATATCGATCCGCGCCACCACCATGTCGGCGTCGACCTCCTCGATTTTGCGGCGGGCGGCCTCGACCGCCGCCTGCTGCTTGGAGTCGTCGATCTTGAACAACAGCGCGCCCTTTTCGACATGATTGCTGTAATCGACCGCGACTTGCGAAACACGGCCATTGATTTCCGGAAGGATCGGAATTGTCCGATAGAACAGGGTGACGTTGCTCGTGGCCGGATGATTATAGAAGACGGTGAGGATCAGCCCGATCGTGAGCATCAGGCATGTCGTAATGCCCCAGCGCAGCTCGAACCACACGGAAAACAGCGTTATTTCCTTGCCCAAGCGCTTGCCTTGAACAAAACGCCGAAACAGGTAATCGGGCAAAATTGTCAGCATCGAACAAAACAGCAGCTCAAGCATGCGTCAGCTCCTTGCCCTTTGCCGGCCGCCCCGGCGTTTCGCCCGAGAAGACCTCGTCCATAGGCTGGCTGGGCCGAGCCTCGGAGTAGCTTTTCGCGATTCCCCCGATGCAGGTCTGACCGAAACTTCTGCAGACCTGATCCCTGCAATCCGTGAAACGCTCCTTGCGATCAGGCCCATGCAGCCGCAGCCAAGCTGTCCTATGGAAGCGCCCTTTTGCGGCACAGAAACCAGCACGTCACTCCGCCGGCATCTGGCGGCAGGCCCGATTGTGCACGGATTCGAGCGGCAAAGCCTGGACCGACGAGCTTAGGTCAACGCTATGCAATGCCAGTCAACCTGGTCATCGGTCTCCTGCTTCCGGCAGAAAGAACGAGTTTGCGCATTACGAAAACGGTAACTGCGGCTGAAAAGTGCGCTACTCGAAAAGCGCGCTCATCGCTCACATTGCGCAAATAATCGTTTATAACGACGGCACCGTTCCGCTCATGCCGAGAGGCGCGCGCATCGGACCATCCCAGTCCTGATTTTTATTGCTGGTTCAGCGTAGTGCCGGGACCTGGCCTGTTTTCAGGAGCGAGTGCAAGGCTTTGTCTTTCTTTCAAACGCCGATGTCAAACTACACGCGGGCCTTTTCGCCGAATGTCCCTACGGAGCCGAACTGGGAATTCGGGGGCCTAAAACAGGGAAGTCGTCGTTGAGAACAGGGAAGGCTTTTGAGCCAAGCCCCGCCCCCTTCCGACGTTCGCTGCGGGCGTAACTGTCACCGCTGCGGGCCGCCGAGCGCGGTTTTCTCGCCTGGATCCGGCGCTACAGACGCGACGCTGTGCTCGACGCCGTCCCATCCATCATACAGCAGGCCGAGGTCCGCGCTCGCACCGGCACGCGCGCGATCCCGGATGGAGTCTACGTTGGCGCGGGCAAGCAAGCGAAACCCGAGCTTGGCCGCAGAGCCGCTTGCTGCCGTTGTAAGAATCTAGGTTCCCACGGTGCCGATATCACGTCTCGGCTTATCCCGCCGCGCCGCCTCCTCGGCCTTCCGCTGCGTCTCGGACTTCTTTTGGTGATTCTGATCCTCACGGCCTTGCTGATGCTGCTGCCCGCTCGGCTGCGTGTCGCTTTGCCTTTTGCTCTGTTCATTAGCCACTGGACGCGCTCCTTGCTTTTCATTCACATCGAGAAGAGCCCCTGGTACAGAAACAACGAACAGCGCGACTATGGGGTTCCCGCATCGAACTTTGTTCCGTTATGACAGAGACCAGGAACCGGAGCAGCAAAGGAGGCGATTGTAAATCCGATTAATTCAGCAATTATTTCAACGCGCTTGTTTCGCCCGATAGCTCGCGGCATTCAGAGCGGCCGTTCATGGTCGGCAGCCAACTCGCCAAATAAGTGCCAGCCTGATAGCCTTTGCCGCGTATAGATGGCTGAGGGACGTCCTTCGTCCCCTCTTTCCTGAGCGGCTCCCGAGATGCGGTCGCATAGTTCCGCAGCGCTCCTGGTGGTAGTTCAGGGCTAGCCTCATGTTCACGCCAAAGGCTTAGATCCGCTGATGACCGTGCTTCGGGATTTCATCGACGAGATTGGTCGCGAGCTCGACGCGCGTGGCGACAAGGCTCTTGCCCCGCACCATTGGCTTGGCTTCGTGAAGCTCCTTGCTGACATCGACCAAGATGATCGGGTGGGCGCGCTGCGCCAACAGATGGAGCAAATCGTCTCGCAGCGCGATCAACGTTTCCAGGACCGCTGCTTGGCGCTGATTCCGTTGCTCGGCGCTGAGCCCGCTATCGCGGCGTTATTTAACCGGCGGCGGCGCGCTGCAATCGCAGCAGTTGCGGCGCAGTAGCTTGCCAAGTAGCAGCGCGGAACCGCTCGTCATGGTCGGGATCAGGCCGGCAACGGGCCCATCGGGCCACGTACGGCGGCGAGGCGCTGGATCACAGCCGGGCGTGGGATCGAAACCTCTCCCTGTTCGAAGGCGACGACCGTAAGAGCTGCAAAGGCCTTGAGCAACTCGCCGGAGCGAAGCAGGAAATCGGGATTGCGCGGCCGGCCGAAGCGTTCGTTGCCGCGCGCGAAGGTTTCGTAGATCAGTACTCCGCTCGGCGCGAGAGCGCCGGCGATCGCCGGGAGCAGCGGGCGGTGCAGGTAATTGGTGACGACGATTCCATCGTAGCCATCGCCGAGCTGCCACCCGTCGTCGGCCTCGAGGTCGATCCGGCGCACCTCGCAGCACGGCCCGGCAAACGCCATTAGCGCCGTGATATCAAGGTCGACCGCGCACACGGCAAATCCGCACTCGCGCAGCAGGCGGACATGCCGGCCGCTGCCGGCCGCGAGATCGAGCACAACACCACCTGGCTTGATCAGCGGCAAAAAGCGCTTGACCCAGAGGGAGGGGGTCGCCGGGGGCTGAGGCGATTGCATACTCTGTTATACATTAGCGGTTGCCGATTGCAGCCAACGGGGCGAGCCGGATACAACGCGCTCGGAGGTCGCTTCGATGATTTTGTTTAAGCTGCGTTGCGCCAGTGGCCACCAATTTGAAGGCTGGTTTCGCAACGGCGACGGGTTCGAGGCGCAGCAGAAGGCCGGCGCGATCTGCTGTCCTGAATGCGGCGATACCAAAGTCGAAAAGGCAGTCATGGCGCCGCGGCTCGGCAAACCACTCCGCCGGCTTGGGGTCGGTTTGGGGGTGACCGACGATCCTGATGGGGAGGACTAAGTGCGGCCAGCATCGACGTCGTGTTGTGGTACCGAGGGAGACTCAGGCCTACTCTCGTAAGACTGCGAAATCGTTGTCGAATCTCTGTCGTGCAGGCTACCATGGGGGAACGAAACGCGGTCCGGCCACGTTGCTTAGTTAGTCCAAGATCAACAAGCCAAGACGAACGAACAAAAGGATTTTGGTATGTGCGATTACAGTCTTCATGGCGTTTCGTCACGCCCAGCCAAAGTCGGCGACAAGCTGGTTACGAGGGAACTCGCGAAATCAAGCACGCGTGGCTTTGCCGCCGTCGGGGAGCACGGTGCCAAGCTCGTCATTCATGACGATACCCCCGACGTGGCGGTCTGCCTCCTTCCCGGAACGGAGCTGGCTTTCGACGACGAGGTCCGCTACGACCGCGCCTTCAGCCTTTTTGGCAAGGCCCGTGTCAATCACAAGGTCGCACGCTTTCGGCAGATCGATCTGGACGATCCGCACGTTCAGCACGATGCATTGGAATTTCCAGATGGCCAGGTTCTGAAGGTCGCCCAGCTAGCCTCCGGCCAAAGGGCCACGGTCCTTCAATTGCCGGCCGTCACGCAGCACCCCGAGCCCGTTGAGATGCGACACGTGGCCCGCTCGTTCGACTCGCCGGTCGCCTTGAACCGCGTATCACTGCGGCCGGGAATAACGTCGATCCTGGTGCCTAACCTGGGTGCCGTTATATTGTGGCAGACCTTGCGCAGCACGGCCATCGGACTTTGGATCGAGTTCGTGCAGTCATGCCGCCGTTCGAAGGCTCACAAGCAGCTAGCTGCAGGCATCGATGTCGAGAGGAGCGAGTCAAGCGTCCTCACGGTCACGCAAGCGAAGAAGCCAGCCGCGCCAAAGCGCGAGAACAAGATCGGCGTGAAGGCTGCTGTTTAGGCGGCCGCTGACAAGCCGGATTGAGCTGCTCCGGGGTTTAGAAACCCCGGAGGGTATTGTGTGGATTAGGCTCGATATCCCCTGGCCTTCCGGGTCGCTGAGCCCCAGCCCGGCGCCGTCCGTCCGCAACCGCATTCGCAGTGCAAAACTCCGCCGGCAGCGGCGCTCGGCCCCAGGCCGTACCGTTGCACGATAAACATGTATACGATATGCATGTGTTGGCTGCGCGACGTTCGCACCGCCAAAACGGACGTGATCGGGGCTAATCGAGGAAGGATGAAGCCGAAAAGCCGGTGCCATCCGCCTGAAGTTCGGGTTCATGCTGGGGTGCTGCTTTTCCTGGCCGCCCGGTTACCGCTGGGAGCGATTCAGCGATGACTGCACAAGAATTTCGGATCAACAAGGTTCTTGGCGCGATCCTGGGAACCTTATTGGTGGTGCAAGCGCTGCGGATCATCGACGGGGCCTTCCTCCCGTCCAAGCCGCATGAAGTTGCCCTTAACGCGCAGCAGGGCAACGAAACGACCGAGGCGGCCGATGACCCGCAGTTCGACAAGCTGCTTGCCAGCGCCTCTGCCGAACGCGGCGCGCAGGTCGCAAAGCAGTGTGGGGTTTGCCACAACTTCGAGGAAGGCCAAGGCCCCAAGATCGGCCCCGACCTCTACGGCGTCGTCGACCGCCCGGTGGCTTCGGTGAAAGGCTTCAACTACACCCCCGCCCTGAAGGCCAAGGGCGGCAAATGGACCTTCGCCGCACTCAACAAATGGATCGCCAATCCCCGCTCCTACGTTCCCGGCACGGCTATGACCTTCGCCGGCATATCGAACGAGAAGCAACGCGCCGACGTGGTCGCCTATCTCGATACGCTCTCGAAGAACCCAGTGCCGCTGCCGAAGGCTCAATAAGACCTGCCCGAAGCTCGGCGGCGAACGCCAAGTCCGGTGCCCAGCGCGGCGACTTAACAGCCGCGGTCACGGCGTTCCGGTCCCGCCGAACCGCCGCTCCGCGGCTTTGTGATAGTACTGCAGCGCAATCATCAGCCCTTTCATCGGCCGCAACAACCCGAGCGTGACGACCAGAATAAGCGGCAGCCACAGCGCCCCATGGACCCAATACGGCGGGTGATAGAGCACCTCGGTGACCAGCGCGGCGCCGACGACGATGAAGCCCGCGATGAACATGATGAAGACCGCCGGGCCATCGCCCGAATCGGCGAAGCCATAGTCAAGCCCGCACACCTCGCAGCGCGGCGGTATGGTCAGAAAGCCGCGAAACAGCTTACCCTTGCCGCAACGCGGGCAGGCGCAGCGGAGCCCCGCCATGATGGAGCCTGCAAGCGAGCCAATCGGCGGTTTGGTCATGGGCCGGATATCGTGAGGCGCGCGGCGCCGCGCAAGCGTATGGGCCGAGCAGCTAAGCAGAGGGCTGCTTAATGCTCTTATTCGTCAGGCGCAACTAACCCGCGTGGGCGCCGCCGCCCCAGACGTAGATGCAGGCGAACAGGAACAGCCAGACCACGTCGACGAAGTGCCAGTACCAGGCGGCGAACTCGAAGCCGAGATGCTGGGTCGGCTTGAACTGCCCGGCCATGGCGCGGAACAGGCAGACGATCAGAAAGATCGAGCCGATGATC